>Ga0209611_10007554_pt1 | contig 17363 bp, 11 predicted proteins | sample S1TSphgellanicum_3_FD_187693 | JGI IMG/M metagenome (GOLD analysis project Ga0209611, IMG submission 187693) | Host-associated microbial communities from peat moss isolated from Minnesota, USA - S1T2_Fc - Sphagnum magellanicum MG (SPAdes) (version 2) | ecosystem: Host-associated > Plants > Peat...
TTATTAACATTAATTAGGTATCGATTTAAATAATGTTATTAACATTATTTAGATTACGCCTGTATTAATGTTAACGCGCTATTAAGGTTATTAACATTAATAACGGAAAGCGATGTGTAAAAACACTATTCGCAAATAATGTGAGTAACATTAATTACAGAAACCGGTGTAGTTTTAAGGTGGCATTTGAGTTACACATGGAAGGCCATTTGTTCATTAGAGGTGTCAAAAATAAAATGGACTCTCCTACTTTGGGATAACATATTTTGTTCATTTTTCATGTGAATTTAATTTTGTAAATGAGTACTAGGACACCCAAAGTTGGGCTACAATTTGACTTCAACTCAAGGACCAAATGAGAAACAACAAATAAGTGATGCTCTCACAATAACTAAATGTTCCCTCACCATCCTATCTACCCTATGAGGGCGGTGGGCTCAAAGGAATTGGGAGGGATGGGACGATTAGAGCTTGGAAGAGAGGCATAATTTTCATCTCTCCTAGGGTGCTATCTTAAATGATAAGATGATTGCCATTGTTAAGAAATTTTTAAAACCTACAAAGACTTAGTCTTTGCTTGGCCAGATCTCTCCATGTGTCTAGGTTGTAATAGCTTGGTAGGTATGGCAAATATTCTCAACATGAAAATACTCTATATTTTTTTAACACATTACTTGGTAGATGGGAATCCTTTGATTGTTGCAAGTCTTACTTAATCCTTTGAATTCCACTCCTAGCCATGTTGGTTGGTAAGCTCTCATCATAATCATATAAGCAAGAGCACCCACATCTCACAAAATGTTTAAAATTAGTAGTATTTTCAATATAGGAGGATTTATGGCAGGTATTGTCCCCAACTGCAACTCTCTTCCCTTCCAGAGCACAGTAGGTACATAATGACAAACCCAAATCAGGAATCATTTGTAGAATGATTGGCCCTTGCATCAGAATAAATGCCACTTTAATATTTTTATATATGGTTTCTTTGCCTAATAAGTGCTATTTTGGCTTCACCAGGCACATTAGCCCTCATGGTATGCAATTACTATTATTATTAGTATTAGGAGGGTTAACATAAAAGACCTTAGGTTTGTGCTAGGGTTTGCTGGGTGTTTTGTTGGCTTTGCCTTGGTAGGCAAGAATATTGTGTTCAGATTCATTATAGAGTATAGTAGCTTAATGGATTTTGGCCACTAGGTAATAGGTCTATTTTTATATGAGGATTTTTGAAAGACCATATTTTGTCTTTGTGTTGAAACTTGAGATTAGTTATAAAGTTATAATATATTGAAGGATTTTGGTTTCTTTTAGAGGATTTTTTGAAGATTATATTTTTGCATGGTGAAATATTTGAGTTTCGATAATTCTTCTTTTGCCTTAAGATCCTTTTAATGTAAATGGCAAGGCTACAGTGTGACACACACCCCTTGTTTCATGAAGTTTGCCAGGGTTGCATCATTTGATCCATATGTTGCAACTGATGTTTGGCATTACATAATTCTCTAAAAGTTCTCAATAGAGAAGTTCAGAAATTTTGAATTAAAGTTTAGATTTGAGAAACTCTTAAAAGAAATTTCCTTGAAAGTTTAGTGATATTTGTTGAAATCTTGCAAATCAAGCTTGCAACTTAGGGGACACAGTTCACTATCCCAACCATTAAATTTTAAATATAAATTCAAAATAGAAAGTGCATTCTATGTATTTATTCTTTTGACTATCGAAAATTTGAAAAGTTCAATTTAAGACTACTTGACATTTTCATCCAAGAAAAATAAATATTTTGACATAAAATTGTCATTTGTAAGTACAATAAGTTTGGGGTAAATGGGTAGTGAAAATTTCTGGAGGACAAGATTAAAGCAGGAAATTTTTCTAGCAAAAACAAATTTGGGAAAATTTGGAAATTTTCGTTTTTTTTTAATAGTGTAAATTCAAAAAATAGAAAAAAAACACAAAACTTTCGAAATGAATTTTTCAAATAATAATAATAATAATAGATAGATAGATAGATAGATAAAACTGGATTAGAGAGATTAGTTAGTGGTGACATGGTGCTAGTTATTTGGAAGTTTTGAAAGTGCAAATGAGGAAGTAGAGCTGAAAAAATCAACAATCAAAGGAAAGATCTGCAAACACACTTTAGCTTCGACCAAGAACACGAAGAAAGCGCTGAAATCCAAGCACACACGACAACCGACATTGCAAGCATAGATGATAATAGACAAGTTGACTATCAAGTGGCAAAATGGAGATACTCGAGAACCTACAATTATGGAGTAGGGCTCACTGTTCGAGGAATCCAACAAGCGACAAAAGATCATGGAGATCATCTAAAGCGACACACTTTGCAGGGGAGGAAGGAAAGGACGGCCGAACGAATTCCATTAGTTTATTTCCTGACAAGACTCCAAAGAATTATTTCCCAGTCTTGTAACTCAGTGTTTCTTTCTCTTTTTTTTTTGGGTTTTGGAAAAATATGACATTTGGCTACTGTTTCAGCCCTTCTGGTCCTAAGCTGGCCACTGGTTGGAATGGGTTGAAGCCCAGCTGGCTAAACGCTTTTTTTTTTTAAGGCTTTGTTTTTTGGCGAAAGATTAGAAATGGAGTTCCAAGTAGGCGATTTTATTTTTTTCCAAGGTGATTTTTTCTGGCTTCAGGGGTCAGATTTTGCAGGCTTTCTGGCTCTTGCCACCAGATTGTTGGAGGGTGCCACCAGTTTGTGATAGGGTTTCTGGCTCTTGCCTATTCTCATAAGGAGAATCCTAGGCAAGTTGGCAACCTTTTGCTGGATCATGAACACTTCTTAATGAGACCTTACAACTAATAACCAGTGACCACAATACTCAATGGCTCATAAATCATTAGTCAAAATTCAATACAACAAGCCAATGATCACAATGCCATACACAAATCAAAAATTGAAAACAAACTATACATAATCACTTGTGAGGGGATTGAAGCTTTTAAACTACCCATTATAGCATAAGTGTCCTACAAAACAAAGGTTAATTACATACAAAACCACCTACAAGTCACATTAGAATAATCTCATAAAGAGTCAAAACACATGAGAAGAAGAGCAACTTGGAAACAAGTAGTATCTATTTATATCACCAACTTCACTTACACAAAAATAACTAGCCAACAATTGTAGCTTGCAATGTTGTCAAAAAATTGTTGAGCTGAAATCAAAAGTCCTTAAAGCTAAGCTCCCACACCATATCGGGGACACTTTGCATGCCATTGCTCAAATGTTTTTGCGTACAAAAAATTATGCAAGGTGTAAAATTTCTAGGAAATCATTTTCACCACCAAACCTAGGTTGGTTGTGAGTTGATTTTGCAACTTGGGTGAAAACACGGTCATAAGAGCCAGGGGCATCAAGGTAACAATCGTTTTCCAAGCATCGCACATGACGTGTGTCACTTTTACATTGGTTTATAACTTAAAGTTTTGTATTTTGAACACCCAGTTTAACATTGCATGTTAGATATAAATATGTTTTGACTAAAAATTGATTTTGTATCATATATATTGTGCATTCATGCCCTTTATCACATAAATATGAATAACTTATGTTAAGGCCACATTTTCAAAATCCATAATTTTCAAAGTCAAAAACACATGTGAACCAAATGTGTTCAAATTGGTTATATAAAAAAATTTCATTAGTTCAAGTCATTTTGCCCTTTATAATCATCGATGTTAATATCCTCTCCAATTTTCAGAAGGAATGGTGGACATTTGGTAGGGAAAAAAAATTTTGAAAAAAATAAGGACTATCCACTCTTAAGGTTTGAGTGCTTTGAACATGCAAACACATTTTTTACATGTGTTAAGCTTTGACCATATAAACTTTGCAATTAATGAAAAATATATATTTTTTAATTATGATAATCTAAACTATTATGTTTCCCTTGTGATCTTTCAAACATACAAAAATGTATTTCTAAAAAGTGTCCATTCACTTAGGTGGCTCCTATGACTACATTTTTACCCATTTGGATTTACAAAGTGTTAAAAAGTTATAACATCGTTCATCTTCCATGCTCCCAATAACTTGTACCATGACAATCTTTTGCTAACTTGAAATAATTTGGAAAAAATAAGAAAAAACTCTAGATGCTAAAAGAGTGTGCTAAAGGTAAGAAATAGGATTTTCATCAATAGGTTTGGCCATGGCATCAATCACATTTGATTTCATTAACAACTTGAACATAGACTATTCAATTTCAAATGGGGCTATTGAAAGCAATTCATGCACCTACACATCAAAGTTGCCCATTTTCTTAGGGTGGCAATATGTTTCTTTAATCATGCATAAATGTTAAGCAAAACTTACTTTGGCATTTATCTAAAATCAATATTGTGGATACATCACATTGAGGCTATCCATCACCCCATGAATAGGGGGTCTAAAAAGGATTGGAATACCCCCTTTAAAACATTAAAGACTCGCTCCTAGGACATCCAAATTCACTTTTTTCTTCACTTTTTTTTGCCTATCTTAGATTTCCCCTTTATTTTTCATGTCAAATGAGATAAAAAAATTCCAAATTTTATATAGACATCTAGAATATCTATTGTTTTCACTTATGAAAGTGAGAAAAATAAAATTTATCCAATGTGGGCCAAGTTCTATCAAAGGCCCAAAATCCCTAGAAATTTCACTTTTTAAAACTTTTGACATTGCAATAAAGCACATGGTTTTTGTCACACTCATACATTTTATGTACATTAACACCTAAATTGTTTGTGGTAAAATTCTTGGGCCCAAAACATTGTTTAGACTTTGCTTATGAGTCTTTGAATTTTGTTTTTTCAAAGAACAAAGTCCTGAATTTTTTTCCAAAAGTTGGTAGGAATTTTAAAACTTGTTAAAATTTGACATGCTATGCATAAAATAATACCTTAGTAATGCATCTTTCCATGAAAAAAATCAAACTTTCAATATGAATGTGCCATTGAGTTACAACAACATGTTTTAAGTGAGGGAATCTACTAGATATAAAAAGAGACAATCCTTTTTGGTACCCCAACCATACTTCAACCCTAGGAAATCTTCCTTCAAGTTTTTTGACAAAGCAATCAACAACCTTTACCACACAAAGAAACCTACATTGGATTCCAAAATCCAATGCATGAGATTGTGACCAATGAAAATTCAATTACAAGTTGCAAAAATGGAAAAGGTTTGGGTGAAGAAAATTACCTTCATAGTTTGCTACCATGTGATATAGTTGCAACATATACATCCCTAGTCACAAATCTTGTCGCATCACTTTTCAAATTTAAATGAATAACCTAGATGTACTATTCATTTGCATCAAAAGATAGGTGTTCCATGCCAATGTTCAAATTTGTAACCCATTTCATGATGATGGATTCATGTTTTGCACCCACCAATGTTTTGTACACTTCAAATGCATTAAATTTCAACCTAGTGTTTTAGTTTGTGCACAAGGAATATTTTTTTCTTTGACACACCTTAACTATTACCACAAAATCATGAATGAAAACATCTTTCAATTGGTTGAACTTGATGAAATTGTGAACAAACAAGGGAAATAATATGTAGCAAGCCCCATGCCTTGCACATCATAATTTTGAAATCAAAATTTGTTTTTTCCTTTTTATTATTAAGGTTGTTAATGGTTATCTTCATTAACAACGTCATGTTTTCCACCATAACACATTTGACAAGGGATAACATACTAATCTTGACATTTTTCAAGACTAGCCCTTTTCATCTCCGTGATTTTTGCAAGCTTTGTAAAATCCAAGTACCTTTTAGGGCTTTTACAAAAATAGTTATAGAGTCTGGATAACAGAACTTCAATTATGTTCACCATTGGCAAGGGTGAGAAAACCTAAACTAAAAGATTGGGTTTTGTGAACCATACAATGCATTCCAATGGAATGAAGAGCCCACCCATTGGAAATTTACTTTGTAACACTTGATTTAACACCTTGGAAAATAAAAACACTGTTTGTGCCAAATGTCATTAGCTTCTTACCAATCATATCCTTGGTTCATCAAAGTTTGCATTAACATTTGTGTCAATGTATTAACACTTGATCCAACCACCACCCTAAGGGGGACAATAGTAAAAAAAAGTAAAAAATACATGAATCAAAATAGAGTGCAATATATTGGTTGTTGGGTAAAAAAAATAGTTAATTAGTTAAAAAATAAGATACATTTTATTTAAATAATCAATTTAATTGTAATATATGGTACGTAATAATTTGAAATAATATATTATAGTTAATATAGGGTGGTTTTAATATGTATATATTAAAAAAAAAGATAATAATAGGGTGATAAAAAATAGGTTGGACAATTACCTAATCCCCCCCTCTTCCCCCCCCTAAAAATGATCATTTGACAAACCTAGATCCCAAACTTTACATTAAGTGTCCCCATCAAGACTAACACACATTCAAGGGAAAAAATAATGGTTTGCACAGCCAATCCTACACCACAAATGCATGAATTAATAGCCAACTTTGGTTGTCAATTATACTCACCTCATCACATGTCAAATAAATGTATTGAGTAGTTGTAATCACAAAAATTGTGGCATCCAAAACCATGTTTTGCATGTGTTGAACCATACCCCAACCTATTAAATTTGTTCAATGCATTTTGGAATTTTCTTCCAATTCAAGAAATCAAATAGCTTTTCATGTGCTTCATATTTAAAGATGGGTTTGCCATGCTTCAAAATGTGAAACAATGTGGTAAACTAAATAAGGTTTTTGCATTTCTCCCCCACCACCCCATTAACAACCTATTGTAACACTGATTCCCTACCCTTGCATGCATAAACAATTTCATTTCTAATATGTTTATAATCCTTGGCCATGTACCATTCCCCCTTTTTCACCCCTCTCAAAGTTTTTTCTACCTTTTTACAACTAACATGTTTCTAATTCGAGAGTCTCACTTAGGTGTAAGGAGCTTCTCTTTTTGCTCAATTTCAGAGCAAATCTTTCACTTCATAGTTTGCACACAACCATTATAACCAATTTACAATTCAACATAAGGAAATTTTGCTACCCATTCAACTTGAACTTTTTGTGTTGAATCATAAGACCATTTTTTTTTGTTTTTGGAGTTGACACATCAAGAGGAGGAAGCAAAAAAGGGCATCAAAACCAATTAATTCTTGTTTAAAAAACCTAGTGGGGCTGATTTTGTACTTGGAGAATCAATTAAATTGATGACTTGCACATCAATTTCAATGGGTTGTTGATTATTATAAGCAATTGGAAATACCATCAAACCCTGCAACATTATTAGATTAAGCCACCAAGAGCAATTGGAGTATAATCAACAAGGTTGTGGGTAAACAAAAAATATTTCGACAATTTCATATTTGATGACATAAAAGGTGGTGCGACCTTTTTGACCTTTAGATGATACACAAGTTGACAAAAAACAATTACAACCTCCATGAATATGAAATGCTTTAATAAGCAAGTAAAAAATGAACAACAAAAAAAAAATAGTAAGAAGAATTAGGGTTTAAAGTTTTTAAATGATTTTGTTGCCTTGAATGAAAATGGGTAGCTTAGATAAAGGTAAGGAAATAAGATTAAAGAATTAGGAGATATTACAATTGGGATTTAAGAGCTAGGAATTTGGGTTTTGGGTTCTTAATTTTTGTATGATTCAATTGCCTTGAACAAGAATGATAACTTATGAACTAAACAACAAGTAAGGAGGAGATATTGTATAGTTGGGACTTAAGAGCCAAGAATTAACGTTCAAGGTTCTTGAACAACTCAATTTCCTTGAACAAATATAACAAGTTGAACAAGTAAGAAATTAGAATATATTGTAGCTAAGGCCTAGCAGTTGGGAATTAAGGTTTAAGGATTTGAACAATTAATGAGTTAGTTGTCTTGAACAAGATTGAATGGTAGGTAAGGATTGATTGTTTCCTGAGTCCTAAATGTATAATGTACATTGTAACACCATATGCAAAGGGCAACATTCAATCAAAAAAAAAAATCTAAACACATACTTGGACCTTGGTGGTTGGAATGTGGAACTTTGTATGACGATGCAACTTCAAGTTTTGATGTTCACAACTAAATTCCAAAGCGCCATCTTCCCCATTACCCATTGTCCACTACATCCATTTCATGGTTTCCTAAATCCCCACCAAATTCTACAACCATTTTGCTACCTCCATTGTAATTTCTTGTGAATCTAATCTCTAGTAGCAGGTTACAAGTTGCAACAAATCATCAAGTAGGTTGTAACTTCAAACTTCATCATTAAAAGTGGCAATGAATTATAAAATGCAGGTGTCGAAGTCCCGACAACTTGCAAGTTGCTACTACATCCTAATTTTCAATTGAATTTCCAAGGTAAATACTTAATGTCTAAATGGAAACATCAATGCATGTAAAAAAACAAGCTTTCAAAGCTTGCACCTCATTACTCACTCCTGATTTCTAACTCCTTTAAGCTTTTAACAAATTAGCCTTGGTTTTAGCAACAAGTTTAATTAAATGCTTTGTGCCATTCAGGACCCATGAATCACAACTTGTACAAGTCACTAAACTTCAAAAGGAAAATGGGGTTTTTTGCAACATCCTCCTATAGATGAAGCATGCAAAAAAAAACTTAAAAGGGGAAAAAAAGTTGGTGAATGGCCTAGATATAATTGAGACAAAATGACAGTCAATCGACAATGGAGATGGATGAAATGTTGTCATGGGGTGACATTATAGCAAGAGCTGGTGAAATGACAATGTACATCCATCATTATGAAGGCGATGATTTTTCCATCCATGTACATAATTAGGCGATGACATGCATGGCCCCGATAAGTTTTAGGCCAAAAAAAATAAAAAATAAAAAATCAAGCTTACAAGTGGACAGCCTATAAATTAAAAAAAAAACTTGACGATTTTTCACCCTTAAAAAAACATTGGTCTTGTTATGTTAAGCCTTGTGTGCACAAGTTTGATTCTACAAAGTCACCAATATTCCAAGGCAGATTTAATAAAACTCAGAGTTGTTTACACAACCTGTCCAGCAGATAGCAAGCATAGATCAAGCTCCCTCAAACTTAGGAGGGGCGTAGTGGTATACTGAACCCCAAAAAATTAGGGCACTGAAAATCAAAAGATTACATTTCTAAAAGATACCCTTACCTGAGCTTTAGAGGGACATAACGAAAGAGACATATTCCATGATGTACATAAGTAGTTCAATCACTATCATTTCATGGAAAGTACATTAGCTCATATGAACATTGAAACACAATTCAAAGCACCTCAAAATGGTGACACACAAAAAGGAAAGTCTAAAATACATGATATAGAATGTGTTAGTGCAACTCCTCCATGGGAGGTCATTAACCCATACATTATTACTAAATTTGGGTGCAGTTCAGTGGTCCCCATTCAATGGATCGCTGAAATCCATTGGATCCCTACGAAGGCCCACTTTAGATGAAGGTCCTGGGTCCAAATTCCTAGGAACCAATTTGGACTGATTTGAAGCAAATTGAATCCTTGAGTTGGACTATACCTTGGTCCCTAGCCTGATTCTTGGTTCTCCAAATCAAGAGCTCTCCTTTTAGCACTGTTTTTTGGTCCGAATTAATTGATTTTCCCTCCAAAACAGGTGCCATGTAGGTTTGGCCTCAATTTGCCACTTTTTGTCTTGGACCCTCGTCTAAAGACTTTGGGACCAATTTAAAGCTTTCGACCAATAAGATTACTTGAATTCATTGGTTCCTGGACCTTGGACCCTTGTCTAAAGTCACCCTAAGTCCTATTCAATGAGACCAATGAATCCACTCAAATTCAGTGAAAGCACTCACTGAATTTCACTGAATTTTGATTATTTCCTGGGTAAATTAATTCCATCCCCTCTTTGTTGCAAGAGAAAGATCAGAAAATTTCAAACTCACAATTCATAGCCCCCCCCCTTTTTAAAGCCTTTTGGTGAAAATTCACACAAAAAGTTATCACCAAGATTGGCTTGTCCAGCATGCCTAATGAGAGCTTGCCACAAAATTTCTCTAGTACACAAGCAAGATATGAATCATGAATGAGATATTTATAGACCACAAGGTGACTAAGGATGAATAGATCATGATATGGCCATCCTTTAGATATGACACTTTATGCCAAGGTTTATATTGGTGTTGTTCCGTTCTTGATTTTATTTCATAATGAACTTTTGGTCTTGGTTTTAACCTTTTTTTCTTTTTGTTTTTAATGGAATCTTCAGTTGCTCTTTGAATTTATAAAACCTTTAGTTCTGGTCACTTTTATAAAGAATGTAAAGACATACAACTTAACACCAGGTCCAATTTCATCTCCATTAGATATTAGCATTTTTTATTTTTATTTTGGTGAAGTAGTAATTTGTTCACCTGTTTCACACAATTCAAGATAGAGATTATATTATCTTAATTTATGCACAAGCAATCAAATGTAATAACTTGTCTAAAATATAGAGCCCAATTTATATTTTTATAACTAAAGATGTACTAATTGTCTAGAGAATATGGACTTGTTCAAAACAGGACAACATCTTGATCGAGATTTTAATTGAATTTTGAAAAGAAGCCAATTACAGCATAGTTTGCAATGATAGTTCTAAAAAAAACTTGAAATCTCTTATTCAAAGATCCTAGAACCTGACCTATAACTTAGCCTTGAACCTGCTTAAATCCCAAAAACCTGGCAACACTAGTTTATACACTAATGTATACCTTATGTCTAGGGTAAAGCCCTTGGCAATGGGCTTCACCAAAATAGGAAGGGCTCGCGTGTGGCTCCACCTCGTGCAAGCTTGAATCCAGTGAAGCCTATTATTATTGAGGGTTTTACTGAATGTAAAGACATGCTCCAAATATTTGTTTTTCATTTTTTCCCATGTTACCTAGCAGGCAACCATTATGAGGAAAAAAGAAAGAAAAAGGGGTGAGCATTTCAAAAAATGAAACACCCATGAGAATGAGCATTCTGTTTTTCAAAATGCTCACCCTTCACAGATGCAAAATTGGCCTAAATAAGGTGCCGATCTACAACTACATAAAGAAGAATTGGAGGAGGTCCTTATGCTTATTAAAGTAGGTGTATACACCTTACACCTATTAGTAAGTGTGAAATGTAAGCGGACCCACTATTCATGGGTATAGGGTGCCCTCCTCTAACAGTTAAAAAATCAGAAGGCTTCATAATGTGAAGAGGAGAGAGAGAGACACACACACATACAGTAACACAAATTTTCTGGAAGTCTCTCATTTTCTGGGGAGAAGGGAATGATGCTCCCAACGCTCAACTAGTTTGGGTCCCAGTTATTTCGATTTGTAAAATTTTCATTCTGAGTTACTTGTTTGATGGCCTATTATGTTGAAACTGGCCGTTCTTCGCCTCACTATACAGGTTATTTTAGTGTCTCATTTTCTGGGGAGAAGGGAATGAGGCTCCCAGCCTTCAAATTCGTGGAAATTGCCTGTGTGTGGCATGGGCCAAGTTTAAAATAATAAAAAATTCTTATGGAAACAATTTTAGACCTAAGTTTGGACAGCTGTGGACCAATTCTTTGTCTGTCTTTCAGGCAGTAGCTACCCTTTTTCACCCCATTTCTGTACGAACTCTGCTGCATTGCAGAACACTTCTGTGGTCTGTTGCAATGGCCCTTTGCACCATCCTCATCGGCATTGAAAGGCGGCAATTCTTCTTTATGCGGCCTTTGCTGCATAGGCCGGTGACTGAACACTTCAGAACTCCAAGGTGGTCGAGTCCTCACACACTGTTCCTCTTCTTCTGAAGCCCAAAGAACAGTTATTGTTCTCCATCTAGTGCTTCCAACATCACAATCTTACTCTAGCCACTTTACATAAGGTAAGGCAAAGTTTGGCTTTTTGATGTTTCACAAAAATTGCTTAATTTGGCAAAGGAATGGGGAAGATATAGGATGTTTAGTGTACGGGGGTTCATTGTTCGATGGTGAGTGAATTAAAATAAATTAAAATTTCAAGCTTAAAATTTTTGATTGTTGCATCTTTGCCTTTGGAATAAAATGAAGTTTTGTAAAACTCTAGTTGGTGCACCATTCGAGTTCTAAATCACTCAAAAAGTGATTTAAAATGAGAAAAATATTGGGCTGGAACTAGAGAGGGGTCTAGAGCTAGTTTTTCAAAAAAGTTGAAGGAAACTATCACTCATTCTCTTCCTATGTTTTTGGAGTTGCTCCTTTACTTCTAAGGCCCCAAGAACATTTGAGGCCCTCCAGTTTCCCCATCCAATGATACAAAAATTGCTCAATTTGGTTAGTGAATGAGGAAAATATTGGAAAGTGTTCAGTGATAAGTACAATGTTCGGTGATAGGCGGATCTACCCTTGTCAGCCGCTGCTCTTGCTACTGCTACTTGTAATAAGCTACATTTCTTTTCAGACTTGTACATGTGTTTTTTTCTTCTCGTCGTCATCTTCTTCTTCTTCTTGTTCTTGTTTCTTGCGGGAATAGAATAAAGACTGGTCGGTAGAAGAAGCTTGACGACTTCTGGGGGAGTTTGAGTAGATGATCTGCAAAATAGGTGCATTTTGTGTTTTTGTTTCCGTCCCGCTCGACTTTGTTGTTGTTGTTGGAGCCGGAAGATCGAGTGTTTGTTTGAAGGAGGATTTTTTCAACGTTATTAGTCTGTTGTATTGTGTGCTTGCTGCTGAATCCATTTGATTTGGCAAGTTCTCGGGGCGTACTGTGAGAAGAGGTACTGGTAGTAGCTCTCGGGAGCTTGCTCTCTGGCTGTGTGGACCTTTGAACCGCCATCATGGTTAGCCGAATACGAGAGGTAAGTCTGAATTTTCCGGCAAGCTTCTAAATAGTTTCTTCTTGAACTTCATCGACTGGTCTTTGCTTTCAGATGTGCGTGCGTGTGCGTGTGCGTGTGCGTGTGTGTTTGCGCGCGTGTTTTCTGGAGGCTCTGCGGTAACTTCACTGTGTCTCTACGAGTGATTTTCTTTTTTCTTGTGTGGATCGGTTGTACCTGAGATGTCTTTCCTTCGCTTTCTCCTTCTTCCTCTTCTTATTCGTGGCGGAGTTCTGTCTAGCAGCAGGGTACCAGGTGAGACGTTGTTTGTCAGAGGGATGACCTTGAAGCTTGCTTACACGAGAGTCGTGCGAGTTTGCATCGTAACCTCGCACGATGGCTGGTCTTTGCATCGTAACTTTAACTTGGCAGCTGAGAGGATGGTGGTGGAGGAACGAACTAGACAGTATGTAGCTAGCTTGTAGATTTCGCTTGTGGCAATTCCAAATCTGAATAACAGAGTTAGTATGTCTCTGCGTCGTAAAGACGCATCCATTCCAGTTCAGTCTGAAGTAGTAGTCCGCTTTCGAATGGTAAGACTCTTGAAGCTGCTCAGATCTCTTGATGATGATCTCTACAAGGAGAAGAATTCTTTCGCTCTTTTGTGACTTTCCGAGCCTTGTGTACAACTTTCCTACTCCAGCACTTCAAACCTTTAATATCTCTCGTAGAGCCTTGAACTTTTCTCCCTTCTGTGTCATCAGTAGGAAGGACAAAATCAAGAAGGCGGTCCAAACCGTCCAGTGAGGGGCTTGAAATGCCTTCTTCTTCAACTTCTTTGGTTTGCGTTCTTCTTAACTTGCTGTCCTGACCCAGCCCTTAGGTTGTTTCTGTACAATATTAACCCTTGTACGGTGTGTGTCTTTTTTCTTTTCCTGTGCAGATGTTCTTGGGGAAAGAGGAACCCGTCTATCATATCAGCCCTTCTCAGTATACACCTGTTGATTCTCGTCGGAATCCAAAAGTGTACCCAGGCAATGGTGCCTTGCCAGTTCTTCTGCTGAAGGTTCCTATGTGCTGTGACAAATGTGAGGAGAAAGTAAGAGAAGAGCTTAATGAGTTGCCCGGAGTCCAGACCATAGTATGTGACCAATCTAATCAGAAAGTGACTGTAACAGGGCATGTGGACCCGATTCTAGCTCTCAAGCAGGTTAAGAAAGTGAAGAAGAAGTCTGACTTCTTCCCTGTGGATAGTTACATTAGTAATGTAGCCTCTCAGACTGCACCCACCACCTACACAAGTCAAGGATATGTGCATGGAAGCTCTGATGGTGCCGGTGCTGGCTTAACCCGCTCAAACTCCTTCGGTAGACATCTGGGAAGACTTCCTTCTTTTGGCAAGGTAACACGCTATGAAGCTCCACCCCAGGAGTACGAGCTCCACGCCAAGGTAAGAGACTATGAGGCTCCACGGAAAGAGTATGAGCGCAGAGACCATGAAGCTCCACGGAAAGAATATGAGCGCAGAGACCATGAAGCTCCACGGAAAGAGTATGAGCGCAGAGACCATGAAGCTCCACGGAAAGAGTATGAGCGCAGAGAGTATGAAGCTCCACGAAAAGAGTATGAGCGCAGAGAGTATGAGGCTCCACGGAAAGAGTATGAGCGCAGAGACGACCGCAGATATGATTCGAGGGATCCGTATCAGAATTCACAGAGAGACTACTATGGAGTGCGTCGCATGCCATCATTCAAGAAACATCGAAACCACGATGCTGAGTACATTTCCATGGATGATCGCTACACATCACCTTACGGGGAACCTCAATATGGGTCTCACCAATCTCAACGCCCTGTCTTCCGAACACAGGTTTCGTTTTCAAAACTGCCTGTGGAAAATCCTTATTACATGAAACATATTAGCTCTGAGTACTGAAAAGGTTGAAAAAATAATGTAAGTGGACAGGTGGGTTGTAGGTTTCTCGAGTTGAGGTCTCCAGTGATAACCTCTTGAGGAGCTTTTACTAGTACAGATAGTACTGAGCCAGGAGTTTTTGTGTAGATTGTAACATTGAGACAAGTCTAGGGATTACCTGACTCCCTGGCAGTAACTGTTTGGACAGTATAATAGTAGGAATGGATTGTTGCAACATGTCGTATGGATCAATTATGGGTTTGTATACCTGCACTAGTAATGCATAGCGATAGCTATTCCAAGGCAAGAAATATAGCTCAAAGTATTCACCTGCATTAGTATCAGCTCAAAGTATGGCTGATTGATTCTGTTCAGCTGCGGAAGTATTTGATATTGGTGGCTCTTCTATCGACAAAACATTGCTTAAAGTAGCAGAGAACTTTATATATGTATGTGTTCAAACTTTGTGATTCCATCACCAACTATGGCACAAATGTTCAGATCTGATCTCTTCACTTTAAATTTGTTTTTGGTTGCTCTCATAGTAAGGCAAAAGATACATACATTTTCTTTGACAAAACCATAATGCCATGTCTTTCCAGGTTATGGTTTTCTGGTGAACAGCATCCTGGTGACACAGAAGGGTCAAATCCGACTTAATTGCAATCTGTTTGTATGACATGACTAATGGCCCATTGTTGAAGCCACATGCAGTCCTGAGATTTTTTTTGTGAGCTTTTCCATTAAAGGTGATGAAAACTGCAACATTGTATGTATTCCTCTCCTGTGACTTTGCTGTCACTGGTTTGTGGAATTGTGCAAGATCATTAGAGAAGTTAACAAATGGAAAGAGGTGTATAGGAAACCTGTCTTCAGTGAAATTTTGGTGCAAACTACCATCACCTTATTCAATTTTTGGCATTCAGAAGCCAGGTATGTTCTCTAGACCTGTTGGGTGAGGCTATGATCTGGATAAGCAGATGAAGAAACAATTGCTCTACTGCAGCAGCCAATCTAGCCCATTCAAGGTTTGAACAATAAGAAAACATACTGGCAAAACACCTCTCAACTTAGGGTTGTTGCTGAATTTGTTCATCAAACAAATTTTGACCCTTGTTTGATCAACAGACTTTGGTAACAGCCAAATCCAAAACTGTCTCCACATTGCATATGCATTCGAGCACAGCTGGTCAACAAATCAATCTCTTTTCCACTCAATGAATGATATTCTGATTCTCAAAAGATGTTGCAAAGAAACTTGATCTAGTCACTCAACAAAACACACTTCTGCAGTTCACAAAACAGTTCTTATGACAGTGTCAAGAGGTGAGAGCAAATTACGAAGGAGCTCAAAATGATTTGTCAGCGAGCATTTCATATCCAAGATGCATAAGAGTGAATGGGGGAGAGTCTTCTAAATAAATATAACCCTCTTACCAGAAATAACAAAAACCTGAAGACTCATTTAAGTACAGCACCTGTAAGGAATCGATGACTTAATACTGCTTCTACTGTAGGGCGCTGCCGATAATCTGGATTGAGCATAGCCTGCAAAAGAAATGGCGGCTCAGCAGCTGAAATGATGGGGGTAATCAAGCATACCAGTTTCCAGATTGAAGGCCAGCTATGGACTATCAACTTAACTTACTGCAATCACAAACTTGATTGACCTTCACAGATGACATGAAGTCCTACCTGAAGTAACTGCCAACCAGCACCATCATCTAGATCCAAGAACCTCACTGCCTCCACCCAACGATCATCTGCTTCACAGTACCTGCTCAGCAATCAACAGAATCATTCAATATGGGCCTTATTGTCATCACCTTGCCGTGCAACATTCAGCAGGCTAATAATGCAAAGGAATTCAAAATGTTGTTGCAAAGGAAACTCAATAACAGAACTAAACAGGGCCTTAAGAGGATAAAAACACAGATGAGTTGTTCATAGAATTAGCCAGAGAATGACAATCCTATCAACCAGACTGACACACTTACTCGCGGGCTGCACTTATATCAAGCCGAAATGTGGTCTCCAACAACCTCTGCAATTATATCATGAAAATGGCAGAGATGAGTTCACAGGTGTAAGAAGAACCAGCCCGTGTTGTCATGAAAACAGAATCCACTTGGATTGAACACTAGCATTAGAGCCCATTCCTAAGGGAGCAGTAGCAAGAACAGGCGAAAGTGAGAGGTTCTAAGTTACCAAGACATTGGTGGGAATCATTTATGCTCAAACATGACATTACATGAAGATAACTTGCTGCATTCCTTAGTTTTAAGTGAGCTCTAAAATGGATTGACAATAGTTGCTTGCCTGAAGGGAAGGGCCATCAATACTGCCCATTTCACAAAAGGGCACAAAAACCATGTATGCCAACAACAATCCTCCTGCATATCTGTGCCACCAGAAGACCCATGTGAATCTACCCATCAAAATCTATGTACACACAGTTGAGGGTTACAAATTGTCAGTTGGAAAGAGAGGTGCTTACATGTCATCCGCAATCCCAAAAGCCTTGCATTCCATGGCCATGCGAGCTCCAGCCATGGCTGCCCTGCGCCACAAACCTTCAGACAGGGCAGAAACAGTTTGGTCAAGAGTTGAATCACGTGCCTCTGAACCTAGAACACTTGTTCCTCGCTCCCAC
>Ga0209611_10007555_pt1 | contig 17362 bp, 13 predicted proteins | sample S1TSphgellanicum_3_FD_187693 | JGI IMG/M metagenome (GOLD analysis project Ga0209611, IMG submission 187693) | Host-associated microbial communities from peat moss isolated from Minnesota, USA - S1T2_Fc - Sphagnum magellanicum MG (SPAdes) (version 2) | ecosystem: Host-associated > Plants > Peat...
CTAAATATGTCAGGGAAGAGGTTCACCTAAGGGGATGAACAATCCTACAAGCCCATGTGCGGTGGGGTTGGTAGCCCTCCTATAGCAATCTCAGTATCTGGGGATCCATCCATAGAACATTGATCAATGTTTGCAGACCCACATATGATGTACTCATCATCCACTATCATGCCCTTGGAATGCTTATATATCATCAACCTCCCATGTTTCTGGACTAAACCCTACAAGTGAACACAACATGCACATTTGACACTAAAGGGTAGCATCTGATCTAAATGGTTTTGATATACATCAAGGTATCCTCTCCTCTTTAAGAAATTCCTCACTGGGCTCTCTGCACTTGGCTGTGCCATGCACACTTTGCTGAGGTTACACATAAATATTATCCAGACATTAAAAGACCATGTAATTGTCTCTTCTGCAGACCATTGTTTGTAAGCTGCAATAAATTAGTAGTGACTCTTGGAACAGGGAGAGATGTTTGCAGGATATGAGAACTTTTTTGTGTCTTCATCATGCGTGCCCATCAACCCCTCCTGCACATGCCTGAAAGGTACATACAAGTTATAGCCAGATCCATGAAAGTCTAGACTGTAAGCATACAGCCACATCCTAAAAGCAAGACATTCAACAAAGATTTTTCTTTTTGATAGAGTTCAGCAGAGATATTTTAGAGACATATACTTACAGTCTTAAAGAAGGGGTTACTGTGAGAATGTTTTGTCATCCCAAGCTTGCCTTTTGTCATACCAATTTTGCCAAAACTAGCACATGCACTCCTTCTGCTGCTTTTCTCCTCAAAAACTCTCCAAAGTGTCAAATCTCTACCATCATATGAAGGACGACTACTGTCACGAATCAATCTAACTTTGATGTAAGTAGACCATCCTGTATTCACACCAAATAACATGCCTCTAAGATAGCTGTACACATTTCCTCCCAGCATCACTGGTGTTCAACTTTTCCTCGTTCTCCAGTATCACATTTGGAAGCTCATCATCAAAAACATGAGCATCTTGATATAACGTAAGCTTCCTACAAACCTTGTGGCAGGGAAAAGTATCTGTTAGGTACCCCATAGACATGCCACCCTTCTGCAGCAGCTCCAAGTGTGAACAGCAGATCTCTATCAATTAGATGGAGTATGATCCTAAGTGGCAACTTAGCACATTCATGACAGAGCTTAACAGAAGTATTCAATACATCATACCAGCCCTCCAAAACCTATTGTTTAAGCACCTCCTCTGCTGGTACCCCACTTCCCCAATATGCCATGCACCCATCATGACTTTATGTTTTATCAAGATCCTGAGGTATATAACAGGGATCTGAAAATGCTCATTCCATCTATTTTGAGATTAGCCTTGTGGATGCCACTGTTGCCCCTGCAAGCATGACATATGCATATGGGTCACTAGTGATGCTTTTAGGACAGGGCGCATGAGAGTGCTTCTTCACATTTGCTTTTGCCTCAATTATAAAGCAGGGCTTATAAATGACAAGGAAGAGCACCTCAGCACCACTCTGAGAAGAAGTCCATATTGGGCAAGTTCTTGGCCTCATATAGCCAGACCTCAAGTGTGCCATGTTATAGGGGAGCTTGCATCCATTACTATCTTCTCCAATGACTGCAAGTCTGTGAGGTTTGCATCATCTTCTCGTGGTTGTGACTGCTCCATTCAGAATCATATCCGCTGTTTTCACAACACAGTTTCAGCTCTTCAGTACAGTCTGGGGAAAAACTTCAGTTGTAAGATATGTTTCCAGGTCCTGCATTTCAAAAACGCTAATAGATGAATTGCTAGGTAAATTGCTTGAAATTCCAGATGAGATTTTGCAAGTTTCTGAGGACCTGCAAACACAAATATTCTCCAATTTCATTACATCGTCTTGCAAGTTTCAGATCTCCAGTTCTCATCATGTTCTCTGCTGTGGCAGTACTTGTCCCCACTCCGTACATACAGTAACTTCCTCCTGGAGATCAAGAGTGAAGACCTTACTTACACTTAGAATCCAAAATCACAGCAACTGCTGAAGCACAATATTTCCATGCACTTGTCAAATGCTGGCTGAGCGCACAACCTTTTCAGCAATATTTTTGGCTTTTTTTTCATGATAAAGTATAAGCCAGCTAAATCATGAATAAATCCAAATTTGTTCTTGTTAAATAACTTTTATGTGACGTCCATGTGCTTTCTGTTAAGCCCTTTGTAATTTGACAAGATCAACGTGTCTTCATAATTTTCAGAAGAGGTAATAAGGACTTGAACATTGAACATAATCTGGAGAGGTGTTTTAGGCCTTGGTTCTGTGCATATCATTCATGTGCAATTTATGTGGCAGGTTTGGACATAGTTGACCTTCTCATTGCATAAACTCATGTAATGATGTCCTAAACACATTCTAGAATTAGTGCAAGGAATCACAGAACATGCCCCAAAGAATTCCATGCCAAATGTTAATTACACGAGTTAATTCTAAAACATACAATTTATGCAAAGATGTCAAAACTATGTGAAGAGTTTGAAATGGCAGGAAATTTTATTTCATGTGAACATAACAGATTCACCCCACATGTGAAATCATCACCTCCTCTTCAATTTTTCAGTACATACAATCAATTTGTTTCAAGCTTTGCTCCAAGACACTTTCGTGTATAGAATCACAAGCTAGTACATGATTTACAGTGGTGTCAGCTCTACTCAAAACTGTGGCAAGTCCATGCATCGACCATCACTTTTTTGATTGTCCAGTACATGCAATCAGTTTGTTTCAAGCTTATAAACTATACATTCTTCAAAGAACAATGACAGGATGCTACAAAATTGATAGGTGTAATTTGCGGCATTTGAGAAAATTCTCAAGAAGCATGAAAAGCACACTGGCTGCACCACCAAGACCACAAGGTCAATGGCTCCACCATCAGCAGTTTTATACCTTCCAGAATGAATGACGTCAGAGCCAATGACTTTGTGGTGCTGATGTTGGAGTCAGTGGCTTTGTCCTGCTTCTTGAGGATTTCTACAGAAGTTGCCATGTAGCTTCCTTTCATTGCTCTTTCTGCAACAAACTTCGTTAATAGCAAATGAGTTTGACTTCTGCAAGAAAAATCTATCTCAAGCTGAGTGGTAGCAAGGCAAGATAAATCTGTCAGATAAATGCAAGGTTCAGGAAGCTATAGTTGCCTGGTAGGACCATCGACTTCATAGGAAGGCTGAACATGTGTCACCTTACATTCAACAGTTTGTTTTGGCTCCAGAATCTCATCCTGCTGAAGAGGTGAAGTATCTTTTAAAGGGCTTTTTCCTCATGCTACATGTCGTCCAAGTCCTGCAGTATAAAGCATGCCAAAAAGCAGAACTGTAAGACTCACTAAACTTTCCACATGCTGAAGTCCTCTAACGAGCTTAAAGAGCAGTTCAGCAGAGAAGAATATGCAAGGCAAGGTGATAGAATGGATTACACTCATGGTAGCACCGAAGTACCGCTTAATGGCCATGATGACATCGTCGGTTTTTGGAAAGCTCCACATGATGTAACCACTCAATTTCCGGAAGTTGGAAATCCATTGCAGGTGCATATCGTCCCAAGGCATCATCTGAATGGATGTTTCAGCAATTATTTTCCCAAACTTCATCATGCTAGGGATTAACCCATCTCACCTTAATCCCTAGCACCATGAAATTTGGTAAAATACTCGCTGGAATATCAGCTGGAACCTCAACTGGCCGGGCCAGCTAAAACTTCCTTCGCAAATCTTCAGCCTCTTTCAGCAGCCTTCTGCAACTTCACATCATCACTTTCAATCTCTGACAATCATGTCTTTATCGAGGTTATGAAAAGAATGCCCGTGAGCAACCACAGAACTACCTTCGCCTTCGGACAATGACCATATAAACCGCCAGCCTCGCTACGCAACAGCCCTAAAGTAAAATCACATCATCGTCTACAATCTCTGACAACCATGCTTATCCATGTTAAGAGAAAGAAGACAACTCTCCGATAAGCTACAATGGTCTACCGCAACCCTCCACCAACAACAGAAACCTTTGTGAAAGGACACAGTTCTCTGCTTAACCATGTTAAGAAAGAAAACAACTACGCCAAGCTGCAGTACCTCCTCCCGGACAGAAACCTTTGTGCAAGAATTACACGTAGACCCTTCCCAAGACAAACACACAATAGTGAAAAACTCATGGCAGTGACATAGTCTTGACAAACCCTTGTCTTAGAAAACAGGGTGCCAACGTGCGGTGGACCCCAAGTTCTGGACAGTCGAAGAAGGAGCAGGATGAAAGGAAATCTCAGGCGCAGACCCCAAAAAGTGATCAGAGGAGAGGAAGGGATCAGGAGGAAAAGACTTCGGCTGAAGATTCAGCAACGAATAGAAGAAGACGAAGAAGAAGCAGAGGAGGAAAGAAAATATCGACAGATTCCGAAGGCTGATGAGGAGAGAAATGGCGAGGCGAAGAAAAGGTGAGAAGAGATAGGAATTACGCTTCGTGTTCTGCAAGCCTCTATATAGCTGACTGTAAGCTGGTCGGTTCAGCAACTGATCTATAGCGCTGATCGTGAGAGGAGAAACGGAGAAAGGAATTAGAAGACCTCAGAAGAAGTGATAGGAACACGATGTGATGTGCAAGCCCTGCTGATCACATTGGAGAAGCTGAGAGGAGAAAAAGACGCGACAAGAGATAAGAAGACCACAACGTGATGTGGACGCTCTCTTCTGCAAGCTCCAGAAGGCTGATCAAAAAAAGGTGACTAACTTACCACCAGTAGCCAATTAGCACAGAAAAGCAGAAAATTCACACTTACCAAGATTATTTTTTTCCAATTTTGTGATGTAGCCACACTGGCAATTATTCACAAGAAGATTTCACCTACCAGGGATTTTTTTTCCACTTTTGTGATGTAGCCACGCTGGGAATCATTCACAAGAAGATTTAGCCAAATTTCTAATGATAATTTCTAGAAGGTAGCCAAGAATATAGAAGGAATCTATTTCTTTTAAACCCTCAAACCAATGTAGCCAAATTTGATTAAATTATTTTCTGGACGATTGCCACTTTGGCTATATCACAAAATCCTTAAAAGACCCTGCCCAGGCCCTCTTCCAACCAGCCTTTTTTTTCATTTTGGCAAAGGAGGATTAGTGATGATCATCCCAGAAAGGATTTAGCATCGATCACAACAAGTCATTGGAAAACTCTCAAATTGATAGAAAAACCTGACTGTTAGCCTCCAACAGGAACCAGCATTTTTTTTCTGGCGAACTGGGGCAAAATTGCAACAGAAAAAGTTAAAAGAAGGATAATTCTTTTTCAGATTCTTGAAATTTTCACCAATTTTTTTTTATTATCTACCCAAAGAAGAAGTTTGCCAGATTTAGACAACAAACTCTTTTGTTGCAGTGTTATCAAGTGTGGCAAAATTTTCTAGAATCTGTGAAAGAATATTCTTCCTTAAGCTATTCTGGGTGCAGTTTTGCACCAGTTCACCAGAAAATTTTAAAAGGAAGGCTGCTTCCAATACATATGTGGAAAAAATAGATACTCCAGCCTGTTGTCATAATCTTTGAAATGAAACAAGTAAAAGCAGAAGTGTCATCAGATTGTATTAAGCAGCAAAAGTCCCAAGAAAACCAGAGCTCACCAACATCAAATTATTTTAAGATCATGCAAAGATAGATTAGCATTGATGGTGGATGGATTGGTTTGCTATTTGCAATCAATTGTTGATGCAACAAGCTGCTAAGGATTGGCCCAGACTGAAAGTGTGATAAGGACTGTACATTATTTTGTACATCACCATAGGGCACAGCTTTCTGATTAAGCTGGCTCTTTTTCTCCTTCCAGTACCTTCTAAGCAAGGAAGAGATCTGAATTGTAATCAGTAACTATAATAATTCACCACTTTACCTACATCATGGATTTTGGTCGCAGTTATGGTCATGCCTTAGCTTGCAGCTGGAAGTTGAAATCTTTTGTGTAAGGTAAAGCCTAAGTGGGCAGGGTTCATTAGAATAAGGGCCCTGTGAGGTGGGGTTGATCACAATAAGGGCCAGGGTAAAGCCTAAGTTGGCAGGGTTTACTATAATAAGGGCCCTGTGAGTGAGTTGGGGTCGGGACAGTATCTGGTAAGTCCTGACCCTGAGAGCATTACACGGTGTAAGAACCATTTTCCCTTTTTTTTAAATATCACAGGGAAAAAAAATAGAAAACAGCAGTAGGCAATTTGAAGTGCCCATAGAGACGTGCCCACCTTTGCATGCATTATGTTTTTTGAAAAGCCAACCATCACATTATGCCTTCTAATGCAACCTGCAATTAAATTTTTAAAAAGCAGCCAACTTTTTATGTCTTAAACCTGACTACCCACCAATGGCATGACATAAAAATTGGGACCTCTTGCTAGCTTGCAACATTTAGGGCTTGTTTTGGTGAAGTTAAAGCTTGATATGGTGGTTGTGTTTGAATCAATGTTGGCCAGTTATTACTTTGTTTTTCAGAGCTAGTTGGGTGGGTTATAGAGAGAGAGAGAGATTTGGCATTGCATAGTGTATCAATAGCAGGAGATGGATGTTATCAATTTTGTCATCAAATTAATACCTCAATTATGATTAATTAGCTCAAATTTTTTTTTTGTTAATCACATGTTATGCATACAGGTCAGTTGTCAAACACTCTCCTTCCAAACCATCTAGTATGTCACATGGGTAGGTTTTAGGGTTTAGATTTTGTTTCTCCCTTCTTTTCTCTGGTGGCTTTATATACTAGAAGTGTTGAGTATTTGTCAAGTTTAAATTCTAAAAGGCTCTTTAAGATTGTTTTGTGAAATGACTTGAAATTATTGAATTGAGCTCACAATGGTTATGGAATACAAATATAAAGTAACAGAGTATACTTTATTTCCATCTTTTCTCACTAGCGTGGTCAATTGACAAAGATATGCATATAGGTTATTAAATCTTGACAATTGATCAATACCCAACCCATAAAGGTCTTGGCAATTCTTTAGGTGGTACCAACCAGTTAGAGTAGGTTCTCTAACTGATTTTTTAATTCAAAAAATTAATAAAATAGTTATTAATAACCTTATTGGCAACCAAATGCTTTTACAACAACCAACCAACAATAGTTTGAATGAAAGCCAAAACATGAGGATGTGGGCAAACATTGTGAAAGTTGGTACACAAATATTCAAGAATAACACAAAAGATGGATTATGGAAGAACAAAACATTATTAGCACTACCATAAACTATGGTATTGAATATTATCAAGCCTTGAAGCTTTCTTCACCTCTGTAATTGGAATCTTCCATTACCATTGGATAGCCCAAGTTTTGGGAATATATTTCATAGTAAGGAGATTTTTCATGAAAAAAAATGTTCTCAAAGGTTTGAGCTGTCTTAACCTTGGCCATTTGAATATTCTGGTGATCATAATCAAGAAAGCCTAAGGACTTTTAAATAATCCTATGGCAAGGGATAAAGTTTCAAGCTCTAAACTTCAAATAGTTTTGCTAACTAGGGTCAAATATCCTTGGTTAGAAATCAAATATTTGCAAAATGCTTGAGCTTTTTAACCCTTGCCATAAGAATATTCACAATACATAACCAGGCCATGCATGGAATAGCAAAAAGGTTAATTACAAATGGTCATAAACCTTCGTTTTTGGCAAATTCCATACCATGGTTTATGGTCATTTGTAATTAGCCTTTTTGCTACTTCATACATGGCCTAGTTGTTTTATTTTTTAAGACTTTATTCATAGCATAAGTCTAATAAGTTACAAGTTACAACCAATGTTACATGGTTCTCACTCTTTTGTGAGAACTACCAATTCTCATTCTTTAAACCAAAACTACAAACTGGTTCAGGTCTTGGATTTTTTTTTCACATTTTGAATACCTAGCTAGGATAAAATTGATTTATGGATAACCTACATTACACAATTCTCACCCAACGAGTTCTCACCTTTTGATAATAGTTGGGATTTTGAAAAGTTGAACTTGTAATTTGGAAAGTTGCTTGCAATTTGGAAAGAGATCTTGTGTTTTATTATCTTGCATTTTGAAAAGTTATACTTGGTGTTTTAGACCTAAAGTTTAAACTTGACAACTAAAGTTAAATATAATAAATCATCCAATTTAAATCATCCTAAAAATTATAACAGGGAAATTGATAATATTCATACTAGTAGCCAAATAATATTACAAAATTTTAGAAAATAAAGTATAAATAAATAAATGTTAAAACTTTATAGGCTACTAGGAATTTTTTTTTACCTAAAAAAATAACTTAAATTTAGTTTTACAATAATAATATATTCATATAGTAAAAATTATTTATGTAAAAATTGTAAAACCAATTAAAAGTATTAATATAAAAATATAAAAATATACAAACACAAAACTCAACTCATAGTTGTCTTTAACAACAAGATGAACACATGCCATATGAAGAACTTTCATTAAACATGAGAAAATTGAATAATGAACAAAGATTCATCATAAATGATATGTTATATAAAAAACATAAATATTCGTGACTCAAAGTATCACATATTTTTTTAGTAGGAGTTGCAAGCATAGAAAAAACTTTGACAATATATGCATTGGACAAATCATGTTAAAATATTTCAGAAAATATATGCCAAATGTTGATCTAAGTCTAAAACCAAAATATGAAATTAACATACACTTGAAACGTTAATATTCAATATCAATGGTACAACTATACATTTTGCACTTAATATTCCTTTAAACCAATAATTTAAAAAACTTAAAGCATTTAGTGATGAATGATGTGACATTTTAATAAAAACTCATGACTAATTATGATTATTAGTCATAGACAAAAAAAAATTAGTAAATAATAAAATGTTAACATTCATTCATTGTACATTACATATTATTAAAAAATCTCATAATGAGTTTATAAGTGGTTTTCATGTCATAATGATCAGAGATTTTATTAAGTTTTATAGTTTGATATTCATGGATTTTGAAATTAAAAAATTAATGGAAGAAAATTTTTGCATGAAAATGCCAAATTTCTTATGAAAAAAAAAATTGTGTGACAAAATGATTTAAAGTTAATTGTTATGATTTAAATAAGTTTCTAGCTATTTTACACATTTTCAAAAACATATATTTCATTAACAAAATATGTTTAAAACCCCCACCTATGAACAAATTACACATTTTCACATTTTTTATATGAACGTTAAAACAATTACTAATAACAAAAAAATATATATCACAATACACCAAACAAAACATTCACATTTTTAACACATGTCCTTATTTCAAATTGTCAATGCTACTAAATAAAACAAGTGGTCTCCATCACAAATTGTTACTTAAGAAAAATATGTTAAGGTAAATTGGTTGGCAATACACTTACGGACTCAAATGAACCCCATGACTTCTAACAACGACCTCTATTCAAATTGAACTCCAAAGATGGATTGTAGCTTGGGATCAAACACTTGTAGCATCCTTTAAATTATTCAATTTGGTTTAAGGATGGCTAAGTTATGGACTTCCAAAACTGAATTTAAGGTCTATTGCAAAAATAAACTTGCCACCATTGATGCGCCCCCAAACTCCTCAAGGGACCCAAAGGTGGGTCCCCAAATGAAACAACGAAGGAAGGATAGAATTCGGGCACACTCCCTAACTCACAACACTTTGGGGGGTGGGGTGTGTTATAATTATGGGATGGGACTAGGATGAACTCATAAGCGAGAGTTCAAGATGATATGAACTTGCACAATTAAGAAAAGAGGGCGGTTAGTGCAAGTCGAATGAAAATGGTGCGGTGGACTTAATAGAGACAACTTCAAGCATAAGCTTCACATGGCCCGCAACCTTTGGGAGGAAGCACCACTCCCCTCCCTATAGTATACTCTATGCCTCTTCGCAGGGTCTGCATCCAAATGTAACTTTTCCTTGGGACTCTTGTTATCCCAAAACTTTGGATGCTCATATCTTTCTCAAATTAAGTCTATTTTGAAAGTATGAAGAAAATATCTTATAGCCCTTGAAAATACCTTTTCAATGGTGTATAACATGCTCTAATCGGACCTCATTTGACCCTTACTTTCAAAGGCTTTATGGTTGGGAATCAAATTCCCAATTTGACTCCTACCCCTTCTTTTGATCATAACTCATGCAAATCAGGTTTAAATGAACAATGCAAGGGCACTCTAAGCATCTACGCTTCAAAACCTTTCTACTGGTGTTTTTTTGCCTTTTCAATCAAGGTTCTGAACATTCATAACTCTCAAAGTGGGAGTGCATTTAAGAGTCATTGGGTTTCATCCCCTACATTCTCCCCCATTTTCGAGAGTGTGCTTCACACCTAAACAGGTTTCGGCTTCAATGGGCCTTTGTACTTCACATTTAATCGCAACCCCAATGTTAAGGTTGCAACAACCATAAATTACACACCTCTATTTTTGGCCAATTCGAGTTTTATTGTCGTGCATTCTGTGCTTAACACATGACAAGCATCCTCACCTTCACCAAACATCATGATCCCCAAAACCAAAAATATTTTTGTAATTCACCATTCACTTTATTGTGTGGACAAAATTACACCATGAAAAGATGGACATTAATTATTAATCCAAACATGTTTTTGAATAAAAATATTTGTGAACCCTAATTGGGCGACACCATCACATTAATCTAAATCCCTCCCAAGACTACATGTTTATTCCCATTTTTTTCTTGTTCTTCATGAGTTCAACTAAGCTTTCTACTGCTTTTTTTGTTCCTCTATAACTCAATTGAACTTCCTGTGATTTGTTCCTCCATAGCTAAATTTCCTACTCACACATTTTTTTCATAATTGCTTATGTTTTCTCTTTCTTTAGTTGCTATGACTCTTTAGTTGGATTGATGCATTCTACTTACAAATTACACTTGAAATATAAATGGGTCCTAACTATATCTACTTCCTTACCTTCCCCATTTGTTACATTACAAGTACCAAAGCCCATTACCTAACGAATTTTTTTTATCTTCATTGTGATTATAGGTGCTTGTGTTGGAGGAACATCCTCCTAGACTTTTGTTTGTCTTCATTGCAATTGTAGGTGATTGCATTGGAGGCTACAAATGCTCACAATGGAGGTTGCATGTGTTCGCATTAGAGGCTACAAGTATTCACATCACAACTATAGGTGTTAGAGGCTTTAGGTGCTCACACTAGAGGTTATAGGTGCTTCTGTTGGAGGCTACAAGTGCTTATGTTGGAGGTTGTAGGTGTTTGCATTGGAGGTTGCAAGTTTTAAAGGTTGCAAATATTTGAGTTGGAGGAAAAGCATCTTCATATTTTTTTGTTTTCATTGCAAGTATAGGTGTTCACATTGGAGGAGGAACATATTCGTATTTTTTTTTCTTCATTGCAGTTATAGTTAGTGGTCTTGTTGGAGGAAGAACATCCTTGTGTTTTTTGTCTTCATAGTAGCCATAAGTGCTCACGTTAAAGGAGGAACATCCTCTTGCTTATGTTATGCATTTGATGGTCTTCTTTTCTTCCATACTTTAATTAGTTTGTTGATTATTTTTATAACTTGACTTCTAATAGCTTGACTTTGTCATTTCCATACCGTAATACCTTTACCATTTTGGCATATATTAAATTATTTTTCATTTTGCTGAACTTTTGAAAAATTATTCATTATTTGTGTCAAAATTTCAATAAATTTAAAAGTTCAACTATCAAGATTTCAACCATAGACCTTCCATGGCAGTGACTTATAACTGAAATAATCTTGACACAATAGATTGCTCCATAACATTACCAAAACTGTGTTTAGTATTTCTTATAATAATTATCTGCCAAAAAATTTTTGATTGAAATCCCAAGTGCTAAAGTTAAGATTTCAAATTTAAATAATTATTTGGTAGTTTGTTGCCTAAATGGTAAAAGTATTACGATACTCTCCTATAAAGTTTAATTTCTTTCCCACACTGCCTTCAACCGATATTGTTACTTAATTTTTTGCAATATCCCAATAACCAGTATCTTCAGCTGGATATTCCTTTTATGAATCCCATGAAGAAAAATTGGCTTGTGTAGTTGTATCTCTCACACTTTTAGAAGTTCAATTAACAATTTATTTGGTAGAATTTTCAACAAATGCCTTTTATGATCTGGCCTAAATCTTCATGTTTGCCTTCTTTTGATCTTCATGTCGACCCTTTAATGTTCATGCTGGCCCTCTAATTCTCATGTTTACCCTCTAATCTTCATGCTTGCTTTCTTGAGACCTTAATGTTCACTTTCTTTTCATCATGATGTTTGCTTTCTTTTTATTTTGATGCTCACCCTCTTGATCTAACCCAGATCCTTAGGTGAATGTAAGTTATAATGGATCATTTTAAGTAGATAAGGGACTTCCAAGAATCCCTATCATGTTTTTACATATTATCCATATGGATATGGTTTCACATTCTAAAATTTCATTAGTGTACTCTTTGACTACTACAATTTCAGTCATTTATGAAACTTTTTAAAACTAGGTGAAAACCCATATTGAAAAATGTTGTTGTTAGCTAGTATGGTGAAATCACTTTGGAAATCCTTAAAGAAAAATCAATAAAGTCCATAAGAATAAAACATTGTTTAGATATTTCAATTCTGTACCCATTGGGCATAAAATTTTTAATAAACACAAAAAACTTCATTTCAAAAGGACTTTTTAAAATAAGGTCCAATTCCAACCCTTCAAAAGTTCATAACTACCATTTGGTTAAAGTTTTTCCAAAAATAATTTCACATTTGACTTTATCATTTCATTCTTTAACCCACGTTTAGTCCTTATAAACAATTTGAAATGAAGTTCAATATGGATTTTTGAATTTTTTAACAATCTAGCCAATTGACCAAGACCCATATTTTTTACTTCAAAAGTCCACTATTGATAATCAATGCATTATTTTCAAAAAATAATTGTGCAATTGTCTTTGTAATCAAATTGTTAATTTAAAATGAGTCATCATTTAATGTATTTAAGGTAAAATTATTCACCATAAGCATTTAAACACAAAACACCCTATACAAATTGCTTATGTGACATTAATAACTTACTTCACCCCTTCATGCTTACCCATTGATCTTGATGTTTTCCTTCTTCTGATCTTAATGTTCATTTTTTTTTAATCCTTATGTTTTTTTTCCTATGATTTTCCTTCAAAGAGCTTGTGAGTCATGGATTATAATACCACAAATTATTAAGCTTTAGTTCCATAATTTTCCTTAATATTAATGATTTGAATCCTAATAAACCTCCAAGTAATAATTATTAAGAGTTGAATTAGCTTTTGGATATTTCAGCGTAGAAGACTCTTTTATTTAAACTGATGCAAGGCTTAGTTAATTTTAGGACCTAGTAAACCTTTTAAATGCATGATCCTTTATGTTATAAAGAAGGGAAAGGGGATGTAGAATTAGATTTGATTTATTGATATATTGGGAAGACAAGCCATAATTAACAATAACATCTCGCCATGACAATATTAAATTAGTCTGTAAAATAATCTTCAGGCACAAATGATGTACTTGAAAGATTTCTGAGATGCAATCTTAATACATCTTTATTTAGTTTTCGCTTTTATCAAACTCTTAAATAAAATCAAAATCAAACTTAGGCATTAACATTTCCACCTAAGTGGCCTCAAGTGAATTACAACTTAGTAAACAACTTTAAAGGGATAGATCACAATTGCAAAAACTCCACATAGTGACCTACACACAAGCTTATTCAACAACCTCTGTATGATAATATATTAATACTATAACCCACAGACAGGGTTAAATATCTTTGAAGGTGGAAACTAAGTTGAAGAATTTCAAATCTAAACACAATCCTCCAAATCTCATACTTTACACAGACACTACAAGAAACTCACAACCCTAATCTAGCTTATTCGTATATGTGAAATGCCTGGTGGCCATCATGTGTTCTTAGGATGATGGATTCTAAACCCTAGAACATATCAGTTGATTGAAACTGCCTGATTAGCTTAAGGACAATCTTCAGCCAGTTGATTGGAATTCTGGTATGAGTTGTTTCATTCAACAGGATTCAGGAGACAATCATAATTATTTCTGATGTTTATCTTCGGTACTAAGAGACAATGTTCAATCGCATGCTTGAAGGATTAGAGTTCAACAAGATTAGCAATATTTTCATGGCTGACCATGCCTGCAGAAAATTGCACTCCTGAGTGTAAGAAGCCCCATGGGTATCATCTTCATTTCCTCTCACCTTTCAGCTCTGTCACTTACCTTCCTCGCAATAGTTCAAGGATGTTATAGAAAGCCCACAAGATTAATTCTGTCTGTCCTTGAGAGCCCGATTTGTCATGAACTATTTTTTTGTAGGACATTTGGCCTGTGCTGATCCAAGGCAGCAACATCATAATTAATTGGATCTTTCTCAAATTTTTGCACCAGAAACTGGAGATCTGATCTGAGGAAAGGGCAGGAGCTAAGCAAATCAATTACATGCTTTAACTAGACTTTCTGTTTCTTTTGTGGGACACCAGCAAGAACTTCTATGGTGTATAGCCAATCTTTACATGGATTTCCACATTCAAGTAACTATTGTAGCTCCACTATTGTAGCTTTTGAAGGTAGAAAGTGAACTACTGCATTCAACTCTCAGTACGTGAGTTGCTCATTGTTTCTAAAATAAATTAGACATCAATTTTTTTGTGTTGAGTTTGATGACATTTGGCTGCTGAGTCTAGCCTGTGGAAAGACTTAGGACCCTTTCAGAGTTATAAGGAAGTGAGGAAAAATTACAGTCCTGCCATGGTTTGGATCTGCTCAGCTGGAACCATATCATGTTCTTCCAGAAGTATGCTTGCAAGCAATGTTGTGACCTCATGTCTGTTGGTGTGATAAAGGAGATCAACTTGCCTATTATTTCCTAGAAGGAATTGCAACATGACTTTAGTCATGTAGTTGTCATGTGTATAACAAGTTTTTGTCCATGAGTTCTCAGTTACAACTGACCAGAGTTCCAGCCCCATATAAATGCCTGGCACTCCCTCACCCAGCTCCAACTTTTAACTAAGTCTACTGCAAGCTTAAGTAATGTCAGTGGTGGACAGTGGGATGCATGACAAAATGACAACATGTTTATCACATGGATCATTTGGATGTTTTTGGCACACGTGTGAAAGTTCCAAGCATAAAGCACCATGATACATTTTTATTTATGGCAAAACTATATTGTGATGTTCTTGCTGTCATTGATGTGCACATAACTCTTCTGAGAGGTAGAATTGTTTTGAGATGCACGGTGTGCTGACATCACCTTGAATATAATATATTCATCAATATTCATGGGTGTTGTTTCATGACATCCAGTATAAGGTGCAGCTGAATTATATATAGATCAATTTCTTTTTGACATATATTATCTTCTATGTCACGAGAGTCATCCATGTGCTTTTTCCTAATTCATGATTTCACAAGATCACCCTGTCTTCAAAATTTGTACAAGTAATATTAACTTGGACAAACATAATCTGGGGAGTTCTTCTGGGGGCATGGTCCAGGTGGATATCATTAGCGTGCAATGCACAGTTCATGTGACAGGTTTGGACATTGTTGAACCTTCTCCACTCCAAGTGCATAAACAGATGCACACATGTCCGGAACACTTTCTAGGGCTTGTGCAATGAAGCATGGAACATGACTCCATGCCCAAGAGTTCATTCAACATAGAAATTATGTGAAGTTGTCAAATTTACCATGTGGAGATTCTGAAATTGCAAGAGAGTTTATTTCATGTTCATAACAGATCATCCCGCAGGTGAAATCATCACCTCTTCTGTCTCTCAGTACAATATGCAATCAATTTGTTTCAAGTTTTGTTCCAAGATATATTCATGTATAAAATCACAACTGTGAGTCTGTGTAAGTATCGACCATCACCTCTTCGATTTTGCAGTACACCTTGTGATTTTATACATCCTGCAAACTTTAATGAAAGGAATCCTACATGATTAATGGGCGTAATTTGCAGTTTTTGTAGAGATCATGAAATTACACGACGAAGTCACTGACTCCAACATCAGCTTGGAATGTGTAAAACTGCCGATGATGGGGAGGCAGTGACTTGGTCCTGCAATTTCATAATCTCTACCGAAGCTGCAAATTACGGCCAGCAATCACGTGATATCCTTTCATTGCACTAAGAAAACTTCTTAATAATAGACAATGAGTTTGATTTCTGCAAGAAAAAGCTATCGAGCTGAGTGGTAGCTAGGCAACTTAGATCTGTCAACTTAGCTACATGGCTCAGGAAGCTGTAGTTGCCCAGCACGACCATCAACTTCGCAGAAAGGCTGAACAAGTGTCGCCTTAGATTCGGCAGTTTGTCTTCGTTTCGAAATCTCATGCAGTGGAAGGGATGAAGTATGTTTCGTAAGGTTTCCTCCGTGTCGCGCCGCATGTTGTCCAAGTCCGGCAATGTAAAGCATACCAAAAACCGAGACTTTAAGATTCAATAAAGTTACCACATGCTGAAGTTCTGCAAAGAAGTTGAACAGTGGTTCAACCGAGAAAAATATGCTGGGCAAAGTGATAGAATGGCGTACATTCATGGTTGCAACCTAGTATTGCTGAGTTGGTCATGAAGAATAGGTTGATTTTTGGAAAACTCCAAATGAAGTAACCACTCAATTGCGAAACCTGAAGTTCAAGGTCCTTTGCAAGGGCATCATCATCACCATCATACATACATACAGAGGATTCGAACTGATCACCATGTTCAATGGTATGAACTTTTCCATTACACTCAAGCTATGTTACCCCACCCCCCCATTAACAAAAACCTTTGGGCAAGAAGGACATAGTTCCATGCATATTCATGTTAGAAAGAAAACAACTACGCCAATTTGCAGTACCCTAACCCCCACACAGAAACCTTTGTGCAAGAATTTTCACGAACCTTCCAGATACAAACACACAATAGGGAAATACTCGTCGCAGTGACGTACGCTGAGTGAACCCTGGTCTTAGAGGACAGGTGCAGTGGACCCGAGGCGTTCAGCAACCGATGGTCGAAGGAGGAGGAGGAAATGTCAACAGATCCGGGCGAGGTCAAAGTAGAACCTGAGATCAGGAGGCGAAGAGTTCAGCAGAAAGGGTCAGCAAAGAAGAAGAAGAAGAAGAAGAAGCAGGGAAAAAAAGGAAATCTCAGCCGATCCCGAAGGCCGATCAGAAGAGAACCGGGCAGGAGAAGAAAAGTTGAGAAGAGATAGGAACAGGGTGTGGTCTGCACTCCTCTATATACCTGAGCTGCAAGCTGGTGGGTTCAGCAAC
>Ga0209611_10007559_pt1 | contig 17353 bp, 15 predicted proteins | sample S1TSphgellanicum_3_FD_187693 | JGI IMG/M metagenome (GOLD analysis project Ga0209611, IMG submission 187693) | Host-associated microbial communities from peat moss isolated from Minnesota, USA - S1T2_Fc - Sphagnum magellanicum MG (SPAdes) (version 2) | ecosystem: Host-associated > Plants > Peat...
ATACTAGGGACATTGTGATGCACCCAGAAATGGGCCAAAGTTTGATATCCCTACATTCTAGGGTCATGTGGAGTCCACTGGAGAAACATTTCTGGCATAACTGAAGAAGGATCCACTTGGGCTTCACAATGCTAATCGCCATGTGTTTCCAATTTAGTATGTTGAACATTCATCATCCTTATGGATGTCATTTAAGGGGCAGAGCCATCATGCAATGAGCTGCTTGCCGTTTTCTGCAGCTGTATCTGTTAGGGAGAGCGACTACAAAACGATGTAGTTTTCATCTGAGTTCCACATTTTGAGGAATGTTAAGTAGGTGTTACACTTTGGTGTAGTTTTTTCATTTGGTCCTCACATTTTTAGGAATGTTCACAGTAGGTGTTACTATGTGAACTCTCTAAGTTCAATTTTTGGGAACTTCATGGAACACTTCCTATTCTAACTGATGTAATTTGAGCTTGCTGGAAAAGGTTTGAGCTACATTATGATGAGCTCGAATGTTAGCTATTTCTTCCCTCAAACTGACATTCTTGTTTGGATTCTTTTGTGAGGGTCTCTTTGGTGTCCTTCCATCAATCTACAACATTTCAAGTGATCTGGTTAAAGAAAGGCTGTTGATAAGGTTGTGGCTTTGCAGAGTGAGAGGTTAGTGAGGCCTATTCTGTTATTGAATTAGATCTTTGAATTTTGGACATTTTCCATTGTGGTGTATGTACACATCGATAAAATGCAACAAGACAAGTTGGATAATAAGTGTTATCAATTGCATTCTTGTGTAGTATGACAACCAAATCAAAGGATATTGTCCTTATCATCCAAGCTTTTTAAGTGACTCCTTATCATAAACCACATTATGTCAACTTCAATGAAAGTTGTTTTCCTTGTCATCTAGCTTCAAAGGTGTCACCAATATACCCTTTTTATGCAATTTTACTTTCTTATTGTCTCTCTTGCTCACACCTTTTCTTTTCCTCCCTCTACTTTTAATGAACCTCCGTAACATAGATTAAAGACCACTAAGTTTTACCAACCTTCCTCTACCTACTTCTCTTTGTCCTTCTCAATTTCAATTCGAACATTAAACTGACATTGTCATCCTCATGTTCCAAAATTCAAAGATCTAAGCAACACATAGATTTACTCGCTAAATTTAAAGATTTTTTTGAGTATCATTGAAACCTCATTGCAATTACTCAAAAGCTCACCTCTAAGCATGAAACCTCTGCTCATCTCAAATGGAAAGAATTGATTTCTCAAGAAATTAGATCCATTGATAATAATCACATAGTCTTTCATAAACTTTTCAGTTGATGCTACAACTTTCAAACCAAATGGATATTCGATACAAAATTAAGAATTCAACATGGAAAGTTTTAAGGCAAGGTGAGTTGCCAAGGGCTAACAACAACATTGGGGGTAGCTAATTTTGGTATGGGTGTGGAGGCCTCCGTGTGGAAAGTTGGTGTGCATAAATAAGGGTGGGGTTCACAGATTTTGAGTGCATTTATTACAAGGGTTTGACACGGATTGGCATTTATGTTACCCTTGCCAACTAAACAATGATGTGAAAAATGACACGACACTTGTGATAAATGACATGTCATCTAATGGCAGATGATGTATTATATTGCCATATGGCTAATGACTAACACTTATGTGGTGGATGGTTTCATGTACTTTAATTTTGAGGTAAATTTTGTGGCATGCCTTAACTTTGAAAGGCCAATGTGCCCTTCACATGACAAAGATTGCTCCAAATATTGCCCTTCATATTGAAAGATTACCACCAAATATCATGTCATTCACAATTTATAGACAATTCGAAAGTATGCCCTTCATAGAAACAAATAAGTATGACTTTTGTAATAAAAATTTATTTGAAAGTTACTTTTTAGTGAATTTTTGGAACTTGGCTAGAGAAAATGGAAGAGTGAATGATACAAAGAGTTTTTCTTTGGGGAATTAAGGAATGGGTCCAAGTCACCATTTTAAGAGGAGAAGAAGTTTGAAATCATTATATTTAGAAAATAAGTTGCAACATGTTGCAAAAATATAGGAGCAATCCTAAAGGCTAATTTTTTGTACTTGCTTCAAGGACATGGTTAAGTCCTCTTGTGAATGATCACCAACTTGCTAACTTCATAATTTCATTTGAAAACATTGTTTATAAGCATGGTAAAATTTCATGAAAAAATCACATAATTTCTAAGCCATTTTTACTACAAAATTGAATTCAATTGAAACATTTTTCAAATGCTTCAATTTTTTCAAGAGTAAAAAATGCTTACCAACAATTACACCAAGGATCTTAATCCTAAATGAAGAAGATATAGATTTTAGAATGTATAATTGAACCTTTTATTTCAATTAATGACCATATTGTTTAAGCAATAAAATTGCATGAAGGTTTTATTTCATAAGCAACCTTTGTGCATTGAAAGTTTGATTAAAAAATTACCTTTCATGTGAAGAGCCTCACTATTTTTTGCCCTTCATTAGAAGGGCAAAATGTTGTTGATAGGCATCAAAGGCTTCAAATTTATGACCTAGGTAGGAATGTTCATTGAATGTACATTGAAACTAATGTTGGCTAGTTATTGTTTTTCTCTTATAACTGACAAATATATATATATTTATAAAATGTTTTGGGACCACACGTTATCAATATCAATATTTAAAAATTGTGTTGCTTGACAAGTTATCAAATACGTTTGGATAATTATAATCATATGTTATGCATGGGGATAGGTCATCAAATAAGCAATTGATAACCACCTATTATATTGCCAATTATTAAATATTTATAAGGTTATTTATTTTTTTTTGTCTTTAATTTTTTTGGTAGTAATATTTCAATATTGATAACCTACTTGGATGAAAATTAGGTCATTTAAGTAGGTTATCAAAATTTTGAAAATTCAATAGTAAATAATATCAATTTAATTGGTTATCAAAAAAATTCATAACCAATTGGTAGGTTATTAATAACCATTTTGATAATTGGTTTGATAATTGGGTCAAAATTCAATAATTGGCCAACATTGGTTGAAACCCTATTTCACATTGAAAAAAATCATCCATTGTTGATGATAAACCAATGCACAACTAATCCAAGTGTAAATCTTTATTCTTTGGAGGTATTTCGATCATTCGTTGAGCACTTGTGGTCACCATGTACTTGGTTGGGCAACTTGTATTTGAAAAACCCTATATAGGATAGAAAGAATAATCATCCATTTTTGAAAAACCAGTCATAATGAATCCAAATCCAGATGTTCATTCCTTGAATGTATTACAATCATTTCTTGGACACTAGGCGTTTGGTTCCTTGCTATCCATTCAAGATTTGTTTGGCATTTTCATTGTCTTGGCAATTGGACTTGCAAGTTCAAGGGGTTTATAAGAATTCGCCACCAACAATAATGCTTGTGTCAAAAAAGCTCGGGTGAGAATGCATTACTACAAATTGTGGGTGTAATTCATTAATCCTTGTTCACTAGACCAATGAATTCACTACATCCCCACTAGGTCCCATTCATTAGGACTAGTGAATTCACTCAAATCCAACAAAATCACTTGGTGTAAATGGACGCATTTTGTTGTAGTGATGGGAATTTGAATCATGCATCAAACTTAGGGTTGTTGGCTAATTATCACCTTGTGTTTTCACTTTTGGATACTCTTATATTTTGTTTCTCATTGCTTAATCTTAGGAGCTTCAATGAATCACTTTGTTTTCCTTTACTCCATGGAAAAACTAAAGCAAAGTTTTGAATAACACGATTATCTTGATTTGGGTTATTTGGGGTAAGGTTTGTAGATTTTGAATTGTGAGATAACATTTTGAAGATTTGATCATCTATCATTTTGGAGGTGGGTTTAGGGTGGTTGTGTGATCCTTTTACAAAAAATTTAACATGTTAGTTTTTTCACAATGAAGTTTAGGGTTTAGGGTTGTTATGCAATCTTCAAATATTGTAAATGTATTATTTAATGTGGTTCATTAGCAACATTTGTTTTTCTCCTTCAACAATTTTATGTATCCACCAATTATTTAACACCATCATGCATATCATGTGCCAAATTTTTGCTTGTTGATTGATGTAGATTGTAATTCAAACCTCACACAAATGGACCATGACAATCAAAATCATGAATAATCATAAAACTCACACTACTACAAAAGTGGGGTGTAATTCACTAACCTAAATCACTACAGGACTTTTAAAATGAAATAAATTCATTTCATTTTAATCACCCTAATTAAAGTTATTTCATTATAATATCACTATGTAAACATTATGTTTCACTATTAATTAACATAATTCACTATTATAATTTATTGTGGTAAATAGGTTTATTTTTATGATGTTGTTTTAAATATCCTATGCTACTTTATGATATACCCTATATTATGTTAGGCTACTTTAGTTATTATAACTTATGCCCTAAGTTATTATAAGTTATTATAAGATATTATAAAATATTATACCCTAAATTATATATGTTATTTTATTTTAAGGTATCCTAGTTATTTTATTATGAGCTTTTTATTTTAAGTTATTTTAAATTAAATTAATATATGATATTTCAAGTTATACTTTAGGTTATTAAGGTCATTATATTATGTTATTGTGAGTTATTTTATCCTAATTTTAAAATTTTAAAATAATCTAAAATATAATATAATGACCTAAGGTAAAATAAAATAAAATAGCCAAAATAGCTTATGAAAAATAATTTAAAATAACCTATGATAAAATAACTACCAATAACCAATGATAATATAACTTATAGTATCCAATAATAACTTTTAATAAAATAGCCACCAATAGTTGTAATATAACTTAGAATAACCAAAACTAACCACCAATGGCGTACAATAGAATAGCCAATAATAACCACTAATAACCACCAATAGCTTATGATAATTTAACATAAAATAATCACCAATAGCCATTAATAAAATAACCATGAATAGCCACTAATAGAATAAATACAAATAACATTTAAATCAAATAACCATTAATAACCACCACTAAAATAGTTACCAATAGCCATTAATAGAATAACCATTGATATCCACCACTAAAATAACTAGTAATAGCCATTAATAGAATAACCATTAATATCCACCACTAAAATAATTACCAATAACCATTAATAGCAACCAATAGAATAACAACCAATAAACATTAATACAATAGCCACTAATAGCCATAAAACCAATAACCATTAGTAGCCACCAATAGATTACATAAGCACCAATAGAATAACCAACAATAACCACCAATATAATAGCCACAAATAGCCCATGGTAATATAACCTAGAATAGCCAATAGAAACATAAGGTGAAATAATTTTCAATAGCTAAAAGTAACCAAAAATAACCTCACATAGTCGAAAATAACCTAAGATGAAATAACTTAAAATAACCAAAAAAAACTTATAATAACCACAAATAACCCAAAGTGAAATAGCCTACAATAGCCAAATTTTTTTAAAAAAACCTAACATAGGTAATATTATTATATTAGCAAAACCTTTATCCACTTATTAAACTTTTTTTTTTTCAAAAGAATGGTCATTGAAATGTTATTGAATAATGATATTCAAAATAAAAAATTCAAATTATTTTACATTTTCAAAAGGAAATAAATGTAATTATATACATTATGAAAAAACTTTTAAATTAAACTTTAATCATTTCATTTGAACAAAATTTCAATAAAATGTGAATTTTTCAAAATTTATGTTTTTGTGATGTTTAAAATAAAGTATTTGATAAATAGAATGCAATATAACACATTATCACAACAAGTATGGTGGCTTGATGGTGGGGGTGTTTGCCTTTATCCTAGAGGTCAAGGGATCAAACCTCACAAATGGTGTGTTTGTGGTTAACAATGGTAGATTGACCGAATATCTCCTATGTAATTCCCTAAAATAGGTGCCTATTTAGATTGATTATATGACCTATGTACTTAGGTTAGCATAGGTAATGACACGTGTTAATAATTCATAGGTTGAAAATCATGAAATTATCAATAATATTAAATATTACATTAAATATTAAATAATTTAAATTTAATTGATTTCCATTCTACTTAGTTAATTAATTAATAAATGAAATGGCTTGGTAAATTTGTATGTCATTAGATACTAGTGGATCAAATTCACTATCCGTAGAAACTGGTCCCTGTTCATTGGGGGGTTGACCAATTTCACCATGGTAAAAATGTCCAAATTCATTCAAAATCTAGTGAAACCCAAAGTGAACTAGGATGCATTTTGGTGTAGTGTCACTTCAAGTGACAAAATAAATTAGAGGCAAAAAAAAAGGGGGTCTAAACCCCCATCTTGCAAAGGTTGGGATGAAACACCAAAAGGTTGATGTGTTAGCTCCTTTGAAATATAACTAATGATATCGTCAATGTTGTTAAAAATGGTGGAACTAAAAATGGCATCTAATGGGAGCATCCACACATTACAATGGCATATCCAAATGAAGATCCAAACCAAGAAGGAAAATAATCAGACAAATAATGGGACAAAGATGAAGACAAAAAGGATGATAGAATTTTTCCACCCCCACCAATCAATGTCACCATTGGAAGGCCCCCTACATGTGACTTCCAAAAGAGGTGGATGTAAAGGAAAGGTAAATTGAAAATTTGTTGTTCAAAATTCTATGTTTGTATTTGGTTGAGGGTAAACAAACATTAAGGTGTCTTTTTTAAAACACCTATCTTTACATGCGTCATGAAGTTTCAAAGAAGAACAAAAGGTTTAAATGGTAGTTCCAACATTATTTGATGACGATGAGATAGAGGGCAAAACTCTACACTATAATAAAAATAGGCTTTTCAAGAAAAAGAAAAAGATCACTTCATTCTTAATTGATATATGTGTTATCAAATCTCGCATTCCTATCCCTTTATGCAAAATAATAAACATGGAGGCAATCAATCCCATTCTAGAAAATGATGTAGCCCTCTTGTCAAGATCATTTTCTAGTGGGTACATTCCAATGTATGCATCTCTTTACGTTTCATTGGAGCACAAAGATAATTTGTAACAAATGAAATCCAAGATAGTTGGGATGATTTGGGGTTAGGAAAAATGACATTTTTGAGGCATCTTGTTCAAAAATAACCCTCAAGTGTTTTTGCAACAAAATGTTTCATATTTGGAACAACAGTCACTAATACAAGGCATGATATGAAAATAGAAGCATTTTCCAAAAAAATTCCACATATCTCCAATAGCAATTGTTTTGGATGGGCATATATATAATCATGTTCTCATCATTTTTCTTTGCAACAACATAAACATGTAAGCATCAATGTTGGTTATCTACATATTTTAGTTTTGTTCACTATATTTGTACCACTTGTATTTGTCTACAAATGTAATTTAAGCATATGTTCCTATCATTGGTGATTTTTGTGCAAATCAATAGAAAAAAATGTCATTTGGCTTTTATTCATCCATCTTATTTTCCAAGTTGCCAAGTATGGTTCAAGGTCACTTGACTATTGGGAGGGGAGGATCACTAGTGAGCAATTGGGGTAATGCCATAAAAACATGGCACACATGGACAAATGGTACATTGTAATGCAAGAGATGTTCATCAAATGGATTTGGAAGGTTAGTTTTCTATACACATTTTTAACATGCTTATTTTAGGCACTTTATCCACCTACTTCTAATGAAACATCATTTTTTTTGCTTACAAAATGATTAGATTGATGATGAAATCATCAAATTTTATGATGGTTATGTCAACATTGACAAGGGTGACCATACTATTCTACAAAATGCCATTGCAAAAATCTCCAAGGTAGCCATGACACGAAAATGGATGATCTTAAACATGATGTTGTCCATTGCCAACCCTACAAATGGCCCAATTTTTTTTGAGCAAATCAAAATACATTATTTTAGGTCCTTGGTTGAAGATGCAAAAATGAACCTAAAAAGATTTAATTGCCTTTGCATTGCAAGTTGATACCAAATAAAAGCTTGAATGGTTGAAGATCTAGAATTCCAACAACAAAACTAAACATAATGTTCATTCATGGTTGACATTACTCAAATAAATTAATTGGATGCTTGGATGCAATGCAAAACATTTTGGTGATAGGTATTTAATCCTCAAAACTATTCTTTAAAATTAACTACTCCATCCCAACCTTGGCCCAACTTCTAATTAATCACATTTTTTTCATGTGTACATGGTTAAAGCATGAAGCTATCAGGACATTTGGGGACTTGGATTATCATGAACATCAGTAGGACCAATTGGTGATCAACATGTCAATAGACTATGAGGGCATTAAGGCATATATCTCCTATTGGGAAAAAAATGTTTTTGAATCAACATTCTTGCTATAAATATTGGACAAGGTGAATGTTAAATCCATGGTTTGGCACAACCATACATGGGATGTTCAATTAAGGTTCACCCAAATTCTCCTCCATACATGTTATAGGTATGTCAAGTTTGTATGGATGCCAATTATCAAAAAGGTCATTTGTACAGTCAAGATGATGGCATTTGTGGATGGTTGAAAAAATTACTATGAAACAAATGATAATTCCAACTCCCTTGTGCACACCTAGAAGGAGGAGGATGGTACTTAAATTTTCCTAGTAGTTACATACTTGAAGATGAAGTGGCCATTTTTGAAGAATGCAAAGATTGTGTCACAAGTGCCAATTTACAAGTTGTCCAAATGTCAATAACTCATAAGTTGAAATTTTCCAAAAAACCTAAGAGGTAAAAGAAAGCACAATGTAGTGCCAAGGGGGAAGTCTCACAACCAAAAAATCCACCTACAAGATTAACACTAAAGGAAAAACCATTGGCATAGAATGAAGCACACAGGAAACAACCGTGGCATTGAAACAATTGTTAACACCATAAATGTCATATTTTCCATGTTTTAGCGTAGTGAACACAAGTCACCCTAGTTTCAAGGCATAGTGCAAATCATTTCATTCCCAATGTTGGTTTTATTAGATGTGATCAATATGATTATTAGTTGTACCTTAAAATGAGAAATGAGAAATTATATTTTAATTTTAAATTCATGACCAAATGGATGAAAAGTGTGTCCATTGGCAAGGATAACTTTGTTTGTGGGAAGTTTGTTCGAGCATGTGTCAATTTGATCATCCTTGATGTTGACAATTGGAGGGTCCATGGAATCAACAAAGGAATTCATGTTCCTTTTAGGAATACATTTCATCCCCATAGTTGGTGGGATGCATTGTCCAACTTCCTTTAGAACATCGTTTCAAACAATGGATGTGTCCTCTTATTGTATGGTGCAAAATTACTGAGGATGCATGAAAAGCTATTAAGCTTGGCAAAAGGTGGCATAGGTTGTGGTCCAAAGTTCCATTTGAATGATCTTGCAAAGACTTGCACCATAGTGAATTCCTTGCCACAGTTTGGACCCATTGATGGGTCAATCATTGCCATCTTTAATGTTTGGTGTCCAAAAAACCCAACAACTAGTTTTTTTTCTTTGAAGGCACTTCCCATATAAACTCATCGGTGGATGTTAAATGTTTGGATGTCCTATTCAATAACATCATTGAGGTGACTATGGCAACAAGGCCAAATGGACGGCCATGGAAAGGAAGGAAAAAAACAAAATTGTTGAGGATGCAACAACTAATTGAGGCTTGTTCCTCCAAGCATGGTTGTGTCCTTGATTTATTATTATGGACATGTGAATGCTTAGATAACTTGTTTACTTTGTTATTATGGGTTGTCAATCATGTCAACTTGGTCTTGACACTAGTTGTTATTTTTGCAAAAGTGAATTTCAAGGCAACAAAAGCATGTGAAAAACACATTTTGAGGTTGAAATTGAATGGTGAATAGTTGATGGTTTACTAAACAGTCTTCTGCAATCATGTGCAAGACCATCAAATGTTGAACCTTCACCACAACATTCCTCAAATGTGGTTGATTTTGAAATTGTTCCACCCACTTTTCACCACAAGTTTTGTCCTAATATGCTTGAGGATTTGGACTAGTGAACAATAATGAGCATTCCATTCAATGTAACATTGGCATTCATTGTCTTATATAGCACAAGCATTCAATTGCATTATGCAAGGTGTGTAGTCCATCTTCAAATGTTATGCAATCATGAAATTAAAATAATATTGAAGTGACAAAGTTTGCACCCCAAGATTATTTTTGTTACACTAAGTATGTTTTGTTTGTGTACAAAGTATATCCTTGTGACTAGATGGTAAACTATATGTCCTACCATCATGTTTTGATGTTTAAGTCTTGATAAACACTTCCAGTTGTTGAATTTTGTTGATGTTCATCTCCAAGCCCCACATTTAGTTAACCAACCATGTTCAATGTTATAGTGGTCATTCACCATCAACATGGTTCAATTAGGTATCCAAAAATATTGACACATGTTTTTTAGCACTTTACTTTCATATTTAATTTACAACCAAATTATCCTATCTATGAATACATTTAAAAATAAAAATTAATGTTCTTTTTTTACATGCATTTCCATGCATGACAAACATCTCCTTATAGATGAAACTCCATTATGTTACATGCATCTTTTGATTGTTTAGATCTTGTTTTTTCATCTTCCTATGTTGTAAACATCAAGTCTATGGGATTCCTTAATCCAAAACAAAGGCAAGCCTAGATCTAAATCGAGATTGTGAAACAAGAACAAGAACACATGTGTGAAACAAAAATCCAACAAGATTTTATTGCAATAATGAAACAAGAACAAAACACGGTTGTGACAAAAAAACATACTCAATGTCACAAACACAAAAATAATTAAACAACAAGATTTTCAAACCACATGAACAAAGGCAGGTCTAGTTATAGATCTAGGTCATGGAATAAGAAAATCAAAAGTGAAAACACAATGTGTGCACGAGTGAATGCAAAAGTATTTTATTCCAGAAACATGATGAGAATATAACAAGATCATGACAACATCCCTAAAATTAGTGTTGAACAAACTAAAAGTAATGTGGGATTTTACTTTTATTTATACCCATTGGCCATTTAGTTCAAGAAAGTTTTTCCAACCTACATGTGGCCCATGTTCACTTATGTGTGACACATGTGCACCCATTTGTGGCCCATGTCCATCCATGTGGGTACTATGAGTTAACTAAAATCAAATTAGAAGTGAATTAAAATTTAACTATGAGTTAATTGGAAGTGAATTAAAAATTAACTGATATTTAATTGATAATTAATTAAAAGTGAACTAGAAATGAATTAAGGGATAACTCAAAGTGAACTAAGAGTTAACTGAAAGCTAACCAAAATCTAACTAAAACTTAATTAAGAACTAATTAAGAGTGAATTGAAATTAAATTAAAAGTTATGTACAAATTAATTACAAGTCGTGGATGAATAGTCATATGAATGAATTCCATAGTGTTGGCATTCGTGATATCACCCTCCTTTTAACAATGAATTCCATGAAGAGCGGACATGGGTTTGTTTAAATGTTGTTGATGAAATTCGTGAACTTCCTCCATGACATTTGATAGGTTTTTTATTAGTTCCCAGGTGCATTCGTTCACATCATACCCATGCCAATGAACAAAATATTGGAGTTGATGATTAAAGATCCTTGAATCCAAAATGTCTTCCATTTCATATTCCTATTCACCATTGACTTCAATAGGTGGAGGGGGATCATGAATTCTTTTTAGAACGGTAGAAACGTATGGTAAAGTTTTGATAAGGAAACATGAAGCACAAGATGGATTTTCATAGAACCTAGAAACTTGAATTGGAAAGCCATGACATTAATTTGTTTCACAAATGAGGAATTGACCTAGTCTATGATTATCCAACTTCTCTAATGACCTTGTTGTTTTGATATGTTGTCATTGAAACCAAACCTAATCCTTGACCTTGAAGTTGGGTTGTTCCTTTTCATGTTCATCAACATTTTCCTTAAATCACATTTGCATTTTTTTCAAGGTTAGATATAAGTTGAGCTTGAACATCTACTAACCACATGATTTGATCCTCAATTGTTGGATTCATGACTTTGTTCACACTTTGGATGTCAAATTTGGGGTGTAAACCATGATTTACAAATAAAGTTGTTTGTTGGGTTGATGAATGCATTATGTTGTTGTAAGCAAACTCTACCAAGGCCAAAAGTTTTGACCAATTATCTTGATGATAACTGGTTGTGCATTGTAAATGCTACTCCAAGACTTCATTGACTTGTTATGTTTGACCATCCATCTAAGGGTGGAAAACTAATGACAACCTCACTTTCACACATAAAAGTTCAAAGAGTCATTTTTAGAACTTAGATACAAATTGAAGTTCACGATTACAATTGATATCTTTAAAAAAACCATGATATCAAAAAACATGATCAAGGAATAACTTGGGTGTTTCTTTGCTAGTTATTATTTTGGTACATGAAATGAAATGAGTCATCTTTGTCAAATGGTCCACCACCATCAAGATGAAATATGAAAAAATAGGTGAAAGATTTATGATGAAGTCCATGGAAATTGAAAACCATGGGATGTAAAGATTGGCAATGGTTGAAAGAGACCATGAAGGCAATGATGAAGATTTTTTGTTTGAACACAAACATCGTAAAATTTGACAAACTCCTTCACATATTTCCAAAGTTGTGGCCACCAATAATCTCGAGACATTAATTTCATGGTCTTGTTGAATCTAAAATGGCTTGTAGCAAAAACATCGTGTCTAGCTTAAAAAAATTCAAATCCGCATAGGGCCATCAACAAGATATAAAAAACCATCACGATATAGTAGATCATCTTGAAATTCGAATTTAACATGATCACTAGAAAAAATTAGACCCGTTGACTCATTAATTGGCCTTGGATGCCAATAATAAGTGGGTTTTTAAAATTTTCATGAATTTAACAAAGAAGGGTTGTGTCATCAAGAATTACCGACAACGCTTAAAATCAAAAATGTTTAAGCTTGAAAATGACATCACATTATTGCTCGTAGGTTGTATCTTTTTCCTTAGGCACAAGATATGAATGACATGACAACAATCAAGTATCTTTTATTGGTGCCCAGGGCGAAACAACAAACCAAATTTGGGACAAGGATAATGCCCACCAAGCTTGGTGTCAATTCAAAACATGAATTATCATGAAATATTACAAGTTCTTATGGTTTGAATTTACACAATGATTTCATGTTGAACTCCTTAAAAAAAATGATGCTTCTCCTCAAAGGCATCCACAATGGTTCTTTATCATGAATCTTGTAATTGATTTTTGTAGGAAAAAATCTACAAGAACAGAAATTGATAGGATGAAAAATATTAACTTCTCCAAGTTGTGAGAATTTGGTGCCTATTGCAAAGTCAAAATCATCCATCTCCCAAGACAAAAGTTTGGAAGGCTCTACATGAGTAAAAAACGGGGTAGTTGTGAAAGAAACCTTTAAATATTGAAAGGCATTATCAACTTCAATTGCCCAAGAAAAAGGTTGATCCTTTTGAATCAAATAAATAAAAGGGGCCACTATTGAAGAATATTGGGCAATAAAATGTTGATAAAAGTTGGTAAATCCAAGAAAACATTTGACATTTTAAATAGAATTGGAGTAGCCTAGTCGACAATGGTCTAAACCTTACAAAGATCCATGCAAATGTCATCTCCAGAGATGACATAACCAAAAAATTCCACTTTAGATTGATGGAATTCACATTTTTCCAATTTGGTGTAAAGTCTAACTTCCGAAAGCTTTTCCAAAATAAGACGTACATGGTGTTCATGGTCTTCCATGTTCTCCACGAAAATGAGGATGTCATCATTGTAACATACCACAAAATCATCCAAATACTCACAAAAAACATCATTCATCAAATGTTGAAATACAACAAGCATGTTGGTAAAGTCAAATGGCATCATAACATATTCATATTGGCCATAACAAGTTCTAAACAATTTTTTTCCATTCATCACATTTTTTCATATGCACCAAGTTGTATGTTCCATGTAAATCAATCTTGGTGTACACCTTAACATGATTTAGTTGGTCCAATAACCTTAAGATCATGGGCAAAGGGAGATTTTTGATGGTGAGTCGATTTAATCCATGATAATCAACACACATTCATAAAGAGTCATCTTTCTTTTTGACAAAGAGAATAGGGGCACCGGCTATAAATTTGGAATGTTGAATGAATTCCTTTTCAATATTCTTGTTCATATCTTCATGAAGAGTTACAAGTTTGTCTTGTGACAAATTATAGATGGGTCCAAATGGAGGTTGTGCTCTTTCTTCAAGATCAATGGTGTAGTCATATGGCCGGTGCTTGGGCAAGGTGTATGCATTCTTCTTCTTAAACACATCCTTGAATTTTTTGTACTGAGAAAGAATCTTATGTGGCCATGGCTCAACATCTAATGAGGGAAGAACATACATCAAGAATACATCTCCTTTTTTGGCAACTTGCATGAAAGCTTTTACTCCAACAAACAAAACACAAAAACACATTTTGGGCTTTGAAACTTGTTTTTACAACTATGTATTTATTAAAAAGGACATTTGTGACTAGTGACTATTGAATCATTAAACCCAATGTCATTTCACCCATTTAATCACAAAAGACATATAGTTGCAAAGCCTAATCATCTTATCAACTAAGATTTTTTTTTTTTTTATAATATTCAAATTCCATGTCATCATTGATTTTGGTTTGATGTGTAAAGTGCATGCCATATCAACCTAGTCATTTAACTCAACTAAGAGTTACAAAAGACACCTTGATTGAAAGATGACATGTGTCAAATTTTATAAGCACATGTTCAATTATGAATCATCACACACATGAACAAAATTCAACCTAAATTAGCCTATGTAACCTAGGTAGTCAACCTAACTTAGTTAACCTAGGCTACTTAAATTAGGTTAAATGGCTTAAGTTTAAAAAAAAACGTGGCTTCTTACTCTAAGTAGCTTAGATTATGTTATCGAACCTAGGTTAAATGGCTTATGTATCATGAATTGCAAGAACAAGGATTTGAACCCTTCACCTCCATTTTGGGGTTCAAGTCCTCATCCATTACACTACGACATTTTTTTATACTAAATCTATTAAACAAAAAATTATAAAAATCAATTTTTTTAGCCTCAAATTAAATTAGGCCACCCTAGGTTGACATAGGTCAATTAGCTACTTACTACCTACCAACCAACCTAGGTTGACTTAGGACGAGTTAGGTCAATCTAGACTACCTACAAGCCTAACCTAGGTTAACCTAGGCCTCCTTATGCTAAAAGTAAATTAACTTAGCTTAGCCTAGCTAGGATTACTTAGGTTCTAAGCTAAACTTATATTAAATTAGGGTAGACCTAAATAAGTTAGGATCATTTGAACATTTAAATTAAGACATGAATTCATGATTTAAACATGAATCCAAAAAATGGTAAATGATTCTAGGATAACAATGGATCATTTGAACATTTCCCATAGTTGTTATTTTCAATATTGTTGAAATTTCTTTGGTGTTGTTGTTTCATGTAGCTCCATTTCTTGTACCTCTAATAACACCAATATTTTTGGTAATTTTGGTTTAAAGAGTTTCCTTCAACTATTTAAGTGGTAGGGGAGGTTCCTTTTCATACAACTATTGTCTTCAAAAGAATCCTGGAATCTTTTTTTTTAATCAAATCCACTACAAAAAATTTCCCGGTTTCTTTCTCCTTAAATGCAACCATTTTTAGTACTTGGTTTCATGTGGTTATTACTAAAACCATCACTAGTACAAAAGTGGGGTGCAATAACTTATGGTGGAACAACCTAAGGTAGACTAATTTAAAATAACTTATGTATGGTAGCCTATGAATTACTTACAATGGAATAATTTTAAATAGTAAAAAAAATCTAGAATAACATATGGTGGAATATTTTAGAATAGCAAAGAATAGCTTCTAAGGTAGAATAACCTAAAATATCGCCAATAATAACCTATGGTAAAATGGCCAATTTGCTTTGACCAACATGAAAACACATTACAAAATTTTTGAACAAGACATGTAAGTACTTCATGTTATTTATTTGGAACATTAAACATCACCAAATTTTTTTTACATATTTGTATTGGTTATAGTATGGAAAGATCTACAAACATTTACACCTATTTTGTTTTTATATCTAATGGAAATTGTGCATGCTTTCCTATTGCACATGAAAAAAAAACATGAACAAACCCTTTTGATCGAGAGAGAACAAAAAAATATGTAATTTTTTTTGGGACAAACTCAAATGTATAAGAAAAAAATTGTTTCAATTATCAATATAAATTATTTAATTAGTTAGTGCACAAACCTAATTAAGAATAATGAATCATTAGTGAAGTGAGATGAATAACAACTAAAGAAGTCCATCCTTGGAGTCTATGACCAAGAAATGAAATGCTAAATAGGCCAAACCCAATGGAGAAAAAATGGTTCGTCAATGAAGTGAAATGAATCACAACCCAAAAAAGTCCAATCAACAAAAAACCCACAAAGCCCATTTTTTTGGATTTATAAACATTTTACATTGATGTAAAGTCTTTTGTTAAGTTTGCCTTGGGTGAATTAGCACCTACATTGGCACCATGGTAAAAATCCCAAAGATTTTGAGGCATTTTTAAAACATTAGTAGATAAATATATGTCCTTGCACAAATTAATTAGGGTATTTAAGTCCAATTTTAACATTTCCTAGGACAAATATAGTTCAAGAAGCCTCGCTCGAAAAGGTGAAGGTACGATGTAGGTGTTGACTCACTTTGGTTGTGAAGTTTGGGCATATCCAACAAAATATTGGAAAACCCATTCTGCACACCCAAAAAAAACAATTGAATTCATATTAAACATTGATCACTTCCTAAACATTGGAGTTGTATAGACAACACACATCTTCCCTTTAAATCAACAAAGGAAATTATAATAATGACATCACTTGATGAATCAACAAAGGAAGTTACAATAAACATGGCACCACTAAATTGACCAAAACCTAAAAGCATGACCAATTTAAATGTAAACATGAAGATATTTTATTTTTTTGAGATCATTTCAAGTTTTTGAGAATATCATGGTTGATAAAAGTATTTGAAACTCATCATCTAATGCAAATTTTTTGACATTGCACTTTGCCAATTGATATTTTTACAAAATAATCAATCTTGAAGCTTCAAATCAATCAATTACCTATTTCTATTTCAAATGCACTATATATCCATTTTGACAAAACTTCATAATGTTAAAACTTTAAAAAGAAAATGATTGACAACTAAAAGATTTATACAATACCTAGTA
>Ga0209611_10007560_pt1 | contig 17353 bp, 19 predicted proteins | sample S1TSphgellanicum_3_FD_187693 | JGI IMG/M metagenome (GOLD analysis project Ga0209611, IMG submission 187693) | Host-associated microbial communities from peat moss isolated from Minnesota, USA - S1T2_Fc - Sphagnum magellanicum MG (SPAdes) (version 2) | ecosystem: Host-associated > Plants > Peat...
AATATTTTGAAATGGGTCATACATTTCCACCATGTTTGAACTCAAGGAGAAGGTCACAAGAACAAGAGTAGTTTCCAAACAGAAGGACAGTTGCTATTTTTCTTTTTTCACAGGAAAAAAGTTGTCGAAGAAGCAGAGCAAAAGGTCAAGAAGAAGAAGAAGAAGAAGAAGAAGAAGGTAGGGGTGACGATGATACCTGACAAGCAAGGCGGAGTTTTTGATTTCCAGGATACTTGTGTGGGGGAAGATTCAACCGTGCTGTCTCTTGCAGGTTCCATTTCTTAGGCTCTACATCCCCTATCACTTCCACTGCACATGTACCACAAGTTCCTAACCCTCTACAACCCCCCTCCTCCCCCCAACATCCACTTTGTGATAATTGATCAAGCTTCAGACCCTAAACATCAGAACATAAAATTCTCTTGCAAAAAAAAGACTCTGCAAATTTGATGAGCTCAAGGAGAGAACCAAACATAGTAAGCAGGAGGAAAGAAGTGGCTGGTCACATAATGGCTCTGCCCTTTAATTGACACCCATAAGGATGATGGATATTCAAAATACTAAATTGGAAACACATGGTGGTTAAGCATGGTGGTGAAGCCCAAGTGATTCTTAAGATATGCCAGAATTGTTTTTATAGTGGACTCCACATGCCCTTAGAATTGTAGGGATACCAAACTTTGGCCGGTTTCTGGATGCATCACAATGTGTCTACCCTGAAGGAAAGAGCCAATATAAAAGACCACACGGAGGGTCATAGACAGAGAAAAAAAAGTCCCCCCCAACCTACATACCTGCAATTCACATACATAGCTTGACCATTGTGAGGCGACACACCATTCCTCAAGAGTGCAGTGCGCAAAATAGTCCCTCTCTCCACACTAATTTTCTTTCCTCTGTATTCCACATCCAGGAGCTCCTGTGCATCATCCTCTGTGCCATATTTCTCAGTCGCCGCCTCATCAGCTGCAGCTGATGACGACGAAGCTCGCAACCCTTCTATGCTGTACAATCTGGTCCTGGGTACCACTCCTACCCTATTGGAAACAGACCCAATTCGAGACCCAATTCGAGACCCACCACCAACAATTAGACCCAGATACGAAATCCCTTTGATCATATTCATGTTTCAAAACTTTCAAGCTTTTTTCTTCTTCCTCCCCGTCCGCGCACACACACTCTCTCTCTCTCTCTCTCTCTCTCTCTCTCCCTCCCCCTCCCTCCCTCGTCGCAACAACAAAACCCTAGACCCTCCTCTGCCTCCCCTTATTTCCCAATCCCTCCTATTTCTTTAAAACGAAAAGAAAAGACACAAAACTAAAGCAGGGTTTCTTTTAATAAAATAAATTTACTTATACTTTTATTTATAATTTTATACTCATTAATTAATTAATTAATTAAAATATTTTTAATAATATAATTTTAAAAATTATGTTGCTCAAGTGGCCATTGAGGCTTACCTGCATGGGTGGTGCTGGGTTCACACTGGCCAACCTAAAAGGTCAAAAAATGCAAGCTCATCAATTAGAGCATGACATGGCATCGTATAACATGGCCACATGCCATACATGCATATTGTTGGACATTTCCTCATGTCAACAAAGGGGGTGTGTGTGTCACAGTGTGGCCTTCGCCATTTTTACATTAAAAAGTATCTTAATGCAAAAGAAGAATTATGAAAATTTCAAATATTATTTCACCATGCAAAAATAACATAATCTACCCCAAAAAAAATCCTTGAAAAAAAGAAACCAAAAATCCTTCAAGATATTATAACTCTATATGACGACTAATGGTGCACTTTCACACTTGATGTCAAGTCAGAGTTAAATTGAAAATCTAGGTGGCATCCTAGGTGGCACCCAATGTTAAACAACAGGCGATAGCTTAGTGCTCGTGGTAAGTAAGTGTAAGTCCTAAATGACTAGCATGGTTTTAAGTGTAAGTCCTAATTGACTAGCATGGTGTTAAGTGTAAGTCCTAAATGAGTAGCATGGTTTTAAATGTAAGTCCTAAATGACTAGCATGGTGCTAAGTGTAAGTCCTAAATGACTAGCATGTTGTTAAGTGTAAGTCCTAAATGACTAGCATGGTGTTAGGGGACTTAACACTAGAGTCCCTAACACCAAGTGTGGGATGCACACCCAATATGACTATTTACTCCGTAGAGGAGGGCCAATTAGCACTTGCAAAAGTTGATTTCATTGAAAATAACACAACTCAAAATAAGTGTTGTGTAAGGGTATCATATGATGGATATGACTTAGGATATGTACGCTCTAGTAAGACAAAGGTTATATAAAGTAGCCAAGTTTTGTGATAAGGGTTAATCTAACAATTTTCAAATTTAATTTTTAGGGATTTAATTTTTGGTATTTGTGGAGATTAGGACTTTTAATGATCATTTTGGGATTTATAAAGATAATTTTGGATAGTTGGTTTTATTATGTAATTTTGTGTGTACATAGGTTGTAAGGTTGAACAAATATTTGACATGTCATATACCCAAATGAGAATACCTATTAGAGTTGGGTAGTCCCACTTTCAAATTTTAACTATTTTTAATGAGTTTTGCAAGTTTGGGTTTATTTTATTTTATTTTATTTTATTTATTTAATTTATGTGTGTGCACCTTTTGAAATTTGAATTAGACAAGAAAAGAAGAAAGGTTGGAAACTTAACAAAGCAAGAAAAAAAATGCTAAAATGTGGTTTATAACAATTATAAAACAAAGACAAAAAAGACAAACAATACCACCAAAGAGCTCTAGTAATGTAATCCCTTCCTTAAGTGGTGTCCAGGTGATTAGTTGACGAAATAATGGCTTATTCGGTTCACCATGGTTCTCCATGTTTTCAAAACTAGACAAAGCTTTGACCAATGGCTTGTGGGGTACTTTGAACCTCTGTAAAACCTTTGGTCCATGTTGAATGTTAGTAGGAACCACCCTCAAGCTTTTAGTAGCTTGAGCGTAAGCTATTTCCTCCTCATCTCCCTCTATCCATTCGTGGCTAACTTGTTGGATGTAAGAAATGATATGTGCTTCCTTGAACATATAATGGTGAACCATAGGACTATGGTTCCCATATAAATCAAGGGGTATGTATCCCAGGTGGTGGCCATCAATCTCCCAATCCACTTGGTAGTACGCATGTTCGAACCAGTTGTTAATTGTGAAACCTGGTGGAAACAAGGCTCCTTGCCCAATGAACACATCATAACTAGTGGCATTGGTGACTAAACATCTGACATGTAAGCAAAGCTCCTGATCTGTACCTTCATTGAACTTAAATGTAATCAAATCTGAGCTTTCCCCAACTACCTCCTCTATGCTCCCACTAGTGGTGTGAATCTGCCACATAGATTTCCATAGTTTGGAGTCAAGCATGCCCATCTTCTTGGCGAATTAAATTCCAAGAATCACTGGTTGGGCACCTGTGTTAAGAAATACCACTATGGGTGTATGTCCTCCCACTTGGATTGCTGACTTAGTATTATTGACAATGGCAACTCTGGTGGTGATGGAAGTTCTTTCACTACGCACCACCTTCGGAAATGAGTGAGAGACTTTGTGCAGAGAATGGCTATCCATAACACCTTTTCTGAGTAACAAAATCACAAGTGAGGTATTATAAACTCCCTTTTGATATGTGAATGTAGAATCAGAGGTAGGAAAGCCCACTAGTTGAACCATGCTAAAATTAGTGACCAAATTACGAATGCCATCTGTAACACATGAGCCAATCGAATGTCTCTCCAAGGTGTTGGATGGGACCTCTGTAGCACGTGGATCAGGGATTGGTAGAGGACCTGATGTAGTGTTCAAGGTATCTTTTAAGATTGCAATTATGTCTTTACTGTTTAGTTTCAAATCTTGAAAACTAAACAATGGTGTACTCGCAAGCTTTTGCGCCACTTCATGCATTTGAAGTTGGCATTCCATAAGCCGATCATTGGAAAATGGTGTGTTTTTTTTATATACATGTAATCCTGGGACATGATAATTTGATGCCCTAACAACTTGTGGTGTAGTAGTCTTCTCCCCACTCGCCAACAAGGTGCGTTCTTCTTCCATGTTGAGAGGACGAAAAGATTGTGGCATGAGTGCTTGAGCTCCTCTAGCCCTGATAATAGGACTTGAACCATATGCGAGTTCATCAGTCTAAATTACCTGTTTAGTGGCAGAAACTCTGGGTGCCACACTAGCTTTTTGTGTTGCGACATAGGAAGGGCAAAAAGAAGTAGCAAATTATAGTGTGAGACTATAAATGTGTGGAGTGGAAATAACATACTCCCCAACCATGGCATCATGTGGAAGGCCATAGAACGACTTAGGAGGTCCCTCTCGTGATCCTGAACCTTGTACATGTTGGGCATGACTAGCTAGTTGGGAGGACTTGCCTTTTAGATTAGTAAGTTGGGCCCTCAATGATTCAAGTTCATTTTGTAAAGTCTGAACTTGAATTGCATGGGCTTGAAGCACCTCCCTCTTGTAAGCAGTGTGCTCCTTCTTCTTAGCATTCTTGTTGGAATTACCCTTGGTGGGCAAAGCTTGAGTGGAAGGTTGAGGTGCCTTGGCTTTTGGTTGAGGGACAAGAGAAGATTTCGCCGTTGTAATCGAAGATGCTTCCGTTTCGGGAACTTGGCAAAACAGACAGATTCCTGATGTCCCTCTTTTCCACAATAATCACAAAAGAGATCCTCGGAAGGAATGTTGCACTCATTAGCTTTGTGGGCAGGATTGCCATAGTAGTTACAAGAAAGTAGGATGGGTGTAGCCAAGTGCACCGCTTTAGTCCTTGAAGAAGAATGTGATGATCTAGTTGGCACAGTTGGTGTAGGTTGAGGCCTTGAATATGATGGAGGCCTCATAGTATTGGCCTCATAGTGTGCACGAGCCAGTTCCAACTTTTCGGAAATGTTGTAAACATCTAACAAAATGTATGAATTTCCAAATTGTGCAAAAACTCGTTGCAAAACCTGCGCATGGAATGCTGGAGTATTTTCCAACGAACGAAGATATCAATGGGCAGCTTCCAGGTCTGTGATGCTATGGGTATCCTCTTTGAGTTTAAGAAGCCTCATGTAGAGCATCTTGAGGGTTTCATCTTTTTGCCGAAAGAAAGTGACGAGCTGCAAAATTTTTTTAGAACTTTTGACTGGAAATTCAAGCTTAAGAACTCAAAAGAATTCCCTCACTAAATCAACAAAAGTTGATGCATCGGTGGTGGGAGGAATGTTTGCAGTAGCAGCAATGAGTTGTTGAAGAAAAAGGTTTAATGAGGTAGGTATTGAGTTTGGATTATTAGGCATAGTCCCATGATGTGCAATTGCAACTTGCAATGCAGCTTGAGAAGGAGTGGCGATGGCTATGGTGTAAGCTAGATTGGGAATCTTGGTGACACCCAAAATCCTTGTAGAGTGTTGATTGTAGACATCCAATGCCTCATAGTGCACATAATGAGCCAATTATTTCAATGCAAATGCCTCGATGTAATTAACGCCATATTTGAGCTCCAATTCACAAACCACAGTTGAGAAAATTGCCTTGAACTCCCTCAAAAAAATAATACCTGGCCTTTCGCTGAACTTCTCAATCGTCCCAGAGGAACTATTGACCTCCATGGTGTATATGGGTGTTGAGGTCATAGTTTATAACGAAATATACGGTGATGGTGTGAAAATAGGTGCGGCAACAGGCGTACCCCACTGATGAGCCCCTCCAAAATGGACTCTGATATACCGTTGATGTAGTGTAACCTGAACTTGAATTCCTAGTAAGCGTTGTACTAGATGACGTTGATGCTGTTGATGCTTGATGGTAACATTGTGAAGATCGTGACCATAAAGAAATTCGCTCAAAGGATTGTGTGTTACTTCGTAGTTGATACTTGGGCTCTGGTTGAGTAATAGTACTTTCATCATCTGAAGACATGGTGTTGTCCCATGCCTAAAATTTTGTAACAACACAAAGCATTGGCTACAAAGTTCTAACACAACGTATAGTTTAAAGAATCTAGTGTGTCGTTGAGAATGATTGACAACAGACGAACGTTGAAATGAGGTCAAATGGACGTCGAATGAAGGCTGAACAAAGGTCGATCAAAAGTAAAACGAACATCGAATGAAAAGGTAAAATGGCAAAATGATAGGATGCAAGGCCGTAGGCGTAGGACGTCAAGATGCAGGGCGTAAAATAACAAAAACGTAGGACGACAAGGCGTAGGACGACGTGCGCAGGATGATAGGGTGTAAAATGACAGGACGCAAGATGATAAGGTGTAAGACAACATGGGACATGACGTAGGATAGTAAGGCCCAAGACGCAGTGCATAGGATGGTAGGCGCAAAGCATAGGATGTAAGACGATAGGGCGTAGGACGAAAGTCCTTAGATGGACGAAAGTTGATGGACGAAAGTTGAACAAATCGTCTGACAAAAATCGGACGAAAGTTGAATGGACGTGAGACGAAAATCGGATGGACGTCAAACGAACCAAGGTCGCAACAATGGCAACGTTGTTACTTACAATGCTGTAACGACGATGGTGCTGCAATTCACAACATTGCGACGTTATTGTTGTTGCTATAGTTCGCAACTTTGCGACGTTGTTGCTGTTGCTATAGCATTACTATTATTGTGGCACTGCAGTGATGGTGTTGCTACGGCGCTAGAACGTTGTTGTTGCTACAGCACTACAACGATGGCATTGATGTGATGTTGTTGTTGAAACGTTATTGTTATTGCTACAGCTCTTGGCGTTGTAGCGTTATGGCGCTACAACGTTGTGGCGCTGTAGCTCACGTCACGGGAGTGTCTTGCAATGTGCGTCATTACAGCGACGTTGTTTTGCAACAGGCGGTGCTGCACTGCTTTGCAACGATGGTGGGCTCCGCAGCCTAAATGAACATGTTTTTTTTTTACTCACTAATGGAGGGCAAGTTTGTACACGTGAAACAGATAGAAAGAAAGAGAAAAAGAGGGGAGCTTTGAAACTTGTCAAGAATCTCGACTTTATTGGTTGGCATAACACAAGCTCTTTCTTATAAGGACGGTAACTCCCTTCAACAATAGTAACAGCAGCACCTTCCAACAGCGGTAACACCAGCAGGAGCAACAGTAGTAGCAACAATAACTCAAAAACTCACAGGCAAAAGAAATGTGCGGCTTTTAGCATGAAGTAACAAAAAATGTAGTTTTTCTAGAATTGAGTTACAAAGAAAGAAGAAAATGAAATGTATGTAAACGGTGGCGGTGCAATGGCCGCCGTGAGCATCTAGAAGTCCTAGTTTATTATGGAAGAAATTCTCCTGACAAAGGAATTCTATAAAAACTAAAAGGAAAAAGAAAGGGTTGGGTCTTTTATATCGTCGCCAACAAACTGAAACTTTAAGTACCCAATAACGTATAGTCGTCTAAGACCATACATTAACCTTAAAAGCGCACATGGGCATGCTCATAACTGGCCGTCATGTATGAGGCCATTGTACGGGCATGACAATTTGTTATCTAATTCTAATTTTTCCAGATTTCAAAGTGTTTTTTTCTTTGTCAAACTTCCTTATTCTTGAGTAGTAAATGATGATGTTTTTATTGATTTTCAATGTGTGCAACTAATGCACAATCTTTTTCTTAATGCTTATAACTTAGATTCCTAGTAAGTTTTTTCATTTCTAACAACTTTCATTTTCTTTCGTTCAAAAATGCAAGGTGCAATTATGAACAAATCAAAAGACATGGTCCAACAAGGCAACAATCCAATTAAACATGCCAACAATGAGTTCACACCATTAGTGCATAAACATAGACAACCACTTTATAGGAAAGTCATTTCATTGTTCTAATAAATGTTTGATTACTAACATTAATATTTTCGAGATGTAAATGGGACCATTTCTTACATGGGAACAATGTTTCCTTGCATAATTTTCAGATTATAATAAGTTTTGCATTTTTAGTTGATAATGTATAAGTAGACTATATTTTTATTATGGTTTGATTTTTTTTAGTTAATTTTAACTAGGTGTATTATCCCCATAATCTAGCTTTAGTAGTTTTATAATTGTGACTGTAATTTATGTAGACTTGTAATCTCAACTACATTTCAATTAATTTACATAAATTTTGACTTATTTTCAACATATTTTAAACTTGCTTTCAACTCCTTGTAGTTGATATATTTACTTTGGCTCAACTTCACAAATGCCCATGTGACACATGTTAATGTTCCACTGGTTATAATATAATTGAATAATAATCAAAATTCTAAAATTCCATGCCTTTCCTCAATGACATGACACGTGCCAATGCTACATTGGTTGTAATATAATTGAAAGATAGTCATAATTCCACTTCCACACCCCCAAATGACATAACATGTAAATGGATGAAGTTCATCCATTTACTCGCCAACATGGAGTCAACTAGGTCCAATTAGCACTTTATAATTGAAATGTTGTGTCAACTAAAATATATGTCATTTTCAACTAAAATGTTGTCACTTGAACATTAACCCACAAATTGACATGTGTACATTGTTTTCAATTATGTTGTAAGGTCAACTCAACATTGTTGACTATTTTGGAAATTAGTTGACAATGTTATTTTTGAGTTGCAAAAAACATTTTGCAATTGAAAGTGATGTTTTCAACTATAAATGATAATAGAGAAGTAGTTGAAAGCATAGTTGAAAAATGGGGTTTTTCTCCTAGTGAATAAGGAGCTTACACTAGTAGAAAAATTGTCTTTTGCAGCTTGTCTTATGCAAGTACACATGTCACATGCAACTAACAAATAGTTGCATGTGACATTTTTAAGTTGCATAGGACATGTGTAGTTGCACAAGACACATAAGACAAGTTATAAAATCAATTGTTTTTCTAATGATAATTGGTAGCCTTATGCATTCAAGTGTTGATTCAAGATCAAATTTTGCATTTGATGTAAATGAATCTTTCTAATTTGGAAAATGTGCACATCCAAGCTCTTAAAAATATAATGATCCGATATATCAAAAGAATATTAAGCTATGGCATCAAATATCAAAAATCTAAAAATGGTCAAAAATTTACATGGATATTCCAATGGAAATTGGGCCAAAGACAAAGACAATTGGCATTCTATGTTGGGTTATTGTTTTGTGCTAGTTAATATAACAATTTTACATGAAAGTAAGTATCAATAATCTATTTTTTTCTCCCCCACAAAATTTAAGTACATGGTTTTGGTTAAAATAACAACCAAAATCATATGGTTACAAAAACTTTTAATCAAATTTAAATTTGAATAAAAAGGATCTTACTTTATTCAAATCCCCAAAATGCCATAACACTTAGTGAAACCCTAAATACCATTTTTGAAACAAACATGTTGATACCCAATACCATTTTATGAAAGAGAATATTCTTGAAAAACAAGTTCAAATCAAGTATGTTCATATTCTAGCCATGATAACAAATATTTCAAAAAAACCCTACTTCAATAATAACATTATTTTTGCATGGAATTAGATATGTGCACATTAACGAATATTATTTCAAAATTCAATGGTTCAATTTTTGAAATGAACGTCATTCCCACTATCTAATATTCTATTCAAGCCTAATCATTTACATCAAACTTAAATTTTTTAGCAATTCTTACAAATATTATGGATTCGGTCATTATTCTACATGTGATTCATTATTTAAACCACAATCAAGACCCATTTTTTTTTTCTCCAATAATAAATCTTCTCCTCATACCCAAAACAAGTAAATTTTTGCATGGGAGAACATATGAACACAAAAAATAATTCAAAACATAAAGTTGAAATCCAAAAATTATTTTCATGTGGGTCATAAAAACAAATGCAATTATAGTTTTGAACAACCCATAAATTTGAGGAACTCAAAAAATAATTAGAAGGTCTAGTGAATGAACATGAAATTGATATTTAATCATTTTCTCAAAGACATAAGTGAATATGCTCACAACCATTCATTATGTTATTCAAGAAAGACGGTAAGTAATCAAAACATTACGCCCAAAACATTTTCAACATGAACATCAGGCAATAAGTTGGAATCAAAGAACAACTTGCACACATTAAACACAACCAACATATAAAACAACTTCAAGATAAATCAACAAAGTTTGACACACTAGTTGAAGGTAGTAATAGGGAAAGTAATAACAAAATGCCTCATCAACAAAAAAACAAAATGTTACAACAAAGAAAGAGAAAGAAAAAAAAATTAACTTTTCATGTTTGCAATAGAAAATGACTGCTTGCAACAAGCCAAACAATGCCAACCAATGCCAAAAAGCATGTACATACCAAAAAAAAGAAGCTACAACAACAAAAATAGAGGAACAACATAACTATGTTTGAAGGAGGACAAACTTCTTAAAGGAGGACAATGATCCTTACACACAAAAAGAAAGTTGCAATGCAAAACAAGGTTACAAATTTGTAGGAAAAACATCGAGATGCAAAACACGTAAATACAACAAAAAAAAAAGTTGCAAGCACAAAGATAGGAGTTTAAGAAAAAACTACTTTTGAAAGGGAACAAACCTCCCATAGGAGGACGATGGTTGTCATGCACAAAGTGAAAGCCACAAAACAAAAGAAAACAACAACATGAACTTTGCAAAAAAAACAAAGAGAAGCAAACAAGCACAAAAGCAAAGCTATGACAATGAAACCAAGGGGGAAAAAACTACCTTCGAAGGGGGACAAACCTCCTATACGAAGACAATGATCACCACACACCAAAAGAAAGCTGCAAAACAAAACAAAACAATAGCTTTGTAGGAAAAAACACAAAGAAGCAAAGCACACATAAACATTTTTAAAAATATTGTAGCAAGGTTGATGAAGCATGATGGAGTGCGAAGATGTAGAATCATGATAAAGTGTAGTGTAGCAATGTGAAGATGTAAAAAACCGAGATAAAATGTAAGGTGTATGAAACATGTAATGTAGTGATATGAATATGTGTATGAAACGTGTAGTACAATGATGTGAAGATGCAAAACCATGATAATGCATGGTGTATGAAGTAAGATTATGAAACGACAAAAAAAGGAGCACCAAAAATGAAAATGCTTTCAACATGAGACAAGGATGATGGGAACAAAGTATGAACGCATGGGTGGGACGAAGGTATATTGGCGTCATTATGATGCCAAGTATGATCCTTCACGAACAAAGGTATGTTGCCAACACTTTCTAACATCAAAGTTTCCATTATGTGTGAACAGGTGGGCTATCATGGATTTATCATGGATGGATGGTGGGATCCACATGAAATGAAAGCATTAACTGGCGTTCGCTTTTGGATGAAGTCGAGCTCGGTTACAGGATGATAAATTTCGTGATACAATCCCACAACAAGAGCACGCTCACAGGAGGTGGCAATCGCCGAATCCCCACCGACCGTTTTCAATTTCCCGCTTTTCACGCGACCGCGTCGCCTCTCTCTCACTCTCTCTGCGCTGCCCACCGATCCTTCAACGCTTTGCTTGTCCGCGCTCTGTGTTTTGGTGAGGACGATTTGGGTTTCAGTCCCTTCTTCAAGCTTCCCTTAGGGTATTTTCATCGCCGGCCGTCGTCGTCGTCGTCGTCTCCTTTCTGCTGCATCAGTTCGCTTTCTCTACACGCCTTTCACGCCTTTTTTTATTACGGCTTGTTAGGAGGAGGAGGTATTGCTTTCCTGGGGTTTTCCGCTCTCTGACTTGGCCTTCAACAACCATCGCCATCGGTGCCTCTTTTGTATCGATTGGATCTCTTTTCTCTTCGTACTGTCGTCTCTTGCGTTCATTTCGGGAGCAGGCTTTCTGGAGGCGTTTTTTTTTCTTTTCCGTTTTTTTCCTGTAGCGGTAGAAGCAAGCGCTTGAAGTTCTCTGTGGCGGTTTCTTTGCCTAGCAACTGCTTGGTTTTTTTTTGGTCCACGGTTCTGTAATTGTCCAACTCTGCGGGAAGCACAGACAGAGCTTTTGTTCCTGTTTCTGTACTACAGCTGTTACTGTGCTTGTCTCGGAGGGAGAGAGTTTCTTGTATCGAGGCAAGAAAGATTTAAGCGGTGATCAGAACCATGTCGAGTGTCCTGGATATGTCACTCGACGACATGATTAAGACCAACAAGCAGGTCGGACGAAGGGGAGGAAGAGGCGGCAGAAGGGGCCGCAGGGGGGGCTTCCGTAATAATATTACTACTGGAGGCTATGCTGGTGGCCCTAAGGCGACAGGGCCTGTCCGCAAACAGATGAAACGAGCTGTTGCTCGTCAGAATCCTTACGCCACAGCCAAGGCAAGCAAGCGGCATCCCCCTTCGTTTCTATAAGCACTCTTTGGCTATGCCAGACAGCGTGTGTAAGCGTTTCAATCAGTTGAAAAGAGAAGAAAAAAACAGACAGAATCAAAGAAAGAAAAGAAAAGAAAAAAAAGCTTGATAGACACACAAGGGTAGCTACAATGGAAACGCAAAACCGCAGATTTCTGAGACTTCAATCCCCGATTTTGAGTCTTTTGCGTTGATATGTGAGATGATAGCAATTACCTTTGAAGAAGGCCGTGGAGCACGAAGAAGAGAAACGGGGGTTTGATTTTTGTGGATACAAATGGGGGACATCTGTGCAATGGAAGACTTTATGTGGAAGACGTGCCGTGCCGGCTCTTGTGTTTTTGCCGCTGTGTCGTAGTTCATATTCAGCTGCACTCACTGCCGATGGTCCCATCGTTGATGAAATCAATCAGTCAGGCCTTAAAACAGAAAAAATGCCATCTGGTTGATCGTCTTCTCTGCTGTGACTGCACACATCCTGGGAGGAGGTATCCATATCTACAGTCCCCAGGATGTGGCTCTTTCTCTCTCTCTCTCTCTCTCTCTCTCTCTCTCACTTCTGCAACAGCATGACTAGGGCAGCCCTTTGCTGGGGGGGGAGGTGGAGGCTATGGCTGTGGCCGCTCCTCTCAGATTCATGTCTACCTCTATGCACAATCAATCCTGTTGTTTCTTTTATGGTGCTGTTGAATGGCTCTGCTGACAGTTGCATGGGGGTTGTGCCTCTTCCTTTGTTTTGTCAACACTGCAACAGTTTCTTCAGCAACATGATATGTATGAGAACATGGTCCCTGCCACTGTCATCAGGCCACCACTGGGTTTTGAAACAGGCACAAAGCTTTACATTTCCAATCTTGACTATGGAGTATCAAATGATGATCTGAAGGTAATGATGTTATATCATTGTTATATATGTTGTTGGAAAAGGTCCTTAATCTCTGCACATATATTGTTTGTACATGAGTGCAACATGTGCCATTGATGTCTGTTAACATGTTTACAGTTGGTTCTGTTGCATGTAGTTTTGTAATGCTTTATTGCTTGAAAACAGTTTGATGGCAAATGTTTGAAAAGGTAGTTTTGTGCTTGGAAGCAGGAGCTCTTTGCAGAAGTTGGGGAGCTGAAGCGATGCTCCATCCACTATGATCGCAGTGGCCGCTCAAAGGTGAATTCTTGGTTTCTAGGTGGATTGTAGCTCGTGATTGTGCAGCAGCATCTGCCAGCTTCACTATTGGGTTGCTTTTTCCAATACAATGGTTGGCTTGGCCTTCACCCGGGTGGCAATGTGCCTGTATTTGATCCAGTTTAATCTATCAAGCATGTTATCTTACCAGTTCTCATCAAGCTGTTGGGATTAGAAATTTATGCTTGAGTTTGGCATGGCTGAGTACTCAGGGCACCGCAGAGGTGGTTTTTGCAAGAAAAGCTGAGGCTGTTGCTGCAATGAAGCGGTACAACACTGTCCAGCTTGATGGGAAACCCATGCAGATTGAGGTCATTGGAACCATTCCAAGTACTCTATCAGGGAGAGCCCCAGCAGCAGCAGGAGGGGCAGGAGTAATCGTTCAAGCTGCAAATGGGGCCAGGCCTAATCCTACTGCACAACGCATTGTTGTGATTGGGTATGTGTTTGAATCTGGCATTGACCAAATAGGCCAGTGATGGGATTGTGGATAATCACAGAGTTGAATCAGGATACTGGAGGCTACGCGTGACAATTGAAGTTTGGAGTTTAGTTTCTGAGGTCAAGTTTCAGGACTGATGGGAGTGAGATGTTTTGCAGTGGGGGAACTCGAGGGCGTGGATTTGGGGGCAGACGAGGTGGTGGCAACACCTTTCGAGGTCGTGGCAGAGGTCGGGGTGCTGGTCGTGGACGGGGCAGAGTGCCTGTTGAAGAGAAGAGTGCAGAAGACTTGGATGCAGAGTTGGAGACTTACCATGCAGAAGCCATGCAAATGTAGTATGCCAAGCTAGGACTGTAAAAAGAACAGTTTTGTTGGCCTGGCTTCTCTGCAGGCAAACCTTCTTAGTGTAGCTATACATTGTTTTCTAGAAGTACTGCTGTGGGCAGGCAGATAAAAGAGTTTGTTAGTTGTCCATGATCTTGACAGTGCACAATTTGTCTCCACTGGCCAAAAGTGTGCATTGTTCCTTTGTGAGGGTATCACAGAACTCCTGCTGTGGTGGGATCTGATAGAGAGTTGTGAATGGCATGCTATCTCAGCACAGTTTCTTTGTTGTGCACAATCTGCAATCCAAACTTTCCTTCCCAGTTGTGAAAATGAGTGAGGGTGGGCTCTCGGTGACTGAAATTGGTCAGAATCACTGTTCATGTTGCTTTGTTTTGGCAATTTGGGATATGCATAAGAAACATTTTCAGCATTTGTCTTTGATAGAATATATGTGGGATACTAATGGATCATCACTCTCTAGTCTAGAAAAGGCAAGATATTGTCTTTTGCAGGATGTGTCAGGGAGCAGATGGCTCAATCTGGAGCATCCTAAAGCTGCCTCCAATGACAATGATACCATTACCATGGGTAGTGTCATGAAGGTATGAACTATGAAAGTGTGTGTTCTTTCCTTTCTATAAAGGTGAGAACACTTCGTTCAGTGTAGCAGGTTTGATGTATGAACTATGAGAGCATGTTGTCTTTCCTTTCTATATAGGTGAAAATACTTTCTTTAGTGTTAACAGATTTGTTGTGAGTTTTCATGAATTCAGCAAATTTCAGTTCGCATTTCTTTGGCAGGAAGTTTAGTTCTATTGACCACATGAAAGTATCACAGATACTTGAATTGTGTTGCTTATGAAAGATGCCAATTTTAACAGTGTCTTTACAAAACTAATCGCCCAGTGTTACATCTTATTACAGGTCTTGGCAACAAGCCCCAATCTGGAAAACCCTGCATCATGTAAGCTCCAATGTAAAAATTCTTGGGTTGGTACTTGTTATTTTGTTGTGCGTTGTCAGAATTTTTTTGGGTTATTTTCTTGTGCATTGTCACTGTAGCTGTTGGTGCTGTCTCTGTTAGCTACTTCTGGGAGAAGCAACAAAATGAGCATGTTTTTCACAAGTTGCTTCACCTTTTGGTCTGTGAACTTGCAACTGAAACTCATATGCATAGAAAGGTTTGTTTAAAAAGTTCAGTGAAATTTCTTTTAGGGGGGAAGCAAGAGGACGGTGAAGATGAAGGAGATGCAAGTCTATTGAAGTAAGTTCTCTCTAGCTCCTACATAAGTAAGAAGGATCCTAAAAAGTAAGCTTACTGTGTAGGAGTAGGAGGAATTTTGGTGCCTACATTATAGGTGTAAGGTCCCTCCTGCTCCTAAATAGTGAATAACCTTGTAATCCATGTATGCTTAGGCTTATTGCAATGTTTGCCTTGTGTGTTTTAGGGTTGGCTAAGGCCTAGGGGTGGTGGACCATCACAAAAAAAGTGGGGCTGGAATCACCTGGATTTGGTTAGTATGAATCAAACCAAATGCATGCACCGCACTTGTCCACATGGTATCCAAAATGTGGGCCACAAAAACCAAAAATCCTCAAAGAAAGTGGATGGCTGTGTAGATATCCCCACTTAATTCTCTTTGATTCTTCTTTTCCACTCCACTTTCTACCTACTTTGTTCATAGTGGCCAACCTCTATCCAGTTGATTTGCAAGGTGAAGTTATTGGCTAAGGACACACAATTGTGTTATATTGTGTGTATTGGGTTTAGGGTTTAAACCCTAAACCCTAAACCCTACACCCTTTAAGTACATTGGAGTTTGTAACCCTGTTGTCAAATCTTCATTGGAATTGAATCTGTGTTCAATGGGTTAATCATCCTTAATTACACCCTAAACATCAAACCCTAAACCCTAATACACAAAACCTATATAACCCTAAACCCACAAAAGTTTGTAATCAATTGAAGCTTTGAAACCAACTTCACCTACCAAAGCTATGCTTGTGTACTTATTATTATTGTGTTGGTGAAATATTATAGTCTTATAGCATACAAATGATACTTGTCGACACCTCAAACTATCTAGATATAAATTGCTTAAGAATAGATTGTACTCTAAGGGCAACAACTAAACTATTCATTGAATTGGGGATCATTCATAGTTTGGTGGCCATTTGGCCATGGGCAAACTTAACTTCTATGCCATATGTATTTCATATATATCTCATTTCCTAACAACTCTCATCAACAACCAACCATATTCAATTTGTTCTCCACAAAGGGAGGGAGGCAATGTACACTTTCATATGACCTTGTTGTGAGTGGGCATTTTTGCTTTTGCTAAATGAAAATTTGTATTTCCCATGATACCGGCCTACATACCTTGATCATTACATTTGGGTAATGCCCTAGTGGTAGGGCATTACACACCCAAGAGCTTAGGCTCGGGGGGCCTTGGTTGAGATGGGTACCAACGCCCAAGCTACAATTTTAGGAAAAGCTAAAAGAAGTGACTTCAAGGATTTGAGGGAACCTTTATACCATCATAATGAGCTACACACATACCATCAAGAGATGGAGAGTTTGGGAAGCAAAAGGAACTGAAAAAAGTGCTTCAATCATTGCAAAGAAGAGCATGTATTAATTTATTTTTGGACACTATTGGAGCCAACTTTTGATGATCATAATAGGTACAACAATTGCCTCATAAAATCCACAAAAAAAATGTGCTATGAATTTTATCACAATAAAAAAAACGTGCAAAAAAATGTGATAAAATAGTGTGATTCATATTTTAATTAGTTCATGGTTGTGTTCATAATTTTATTTTATTTTTTTTTTGGAAAGAGCCATATTCATTGGCCCACGAGCAATTTTTTTTGGAGTGTTGAGCACTCCCCCAATGGAAGCATCTCTTTGGACACCCAGTTGCAAAAAAATAAATAATTATTATTTATGGACATGTCTATATATAAATAATGAATATTGTTTATTCCAAAACTTCATGGAAAGAAAAGGTTTTTAAAAATACAAAGGGAACCTTATGGTTGGTTGAAGATTGCCATGTGTAA
>Ga0209611_10007562_pt1 | contig 17352 bp, 9 predicted proteins | sample S1TSphgellanicum_3_FD_187693 | JGI IMG/M metagenome (GOLD analysis project Ga0209611, IMG submission 187693) | Host-associated microbial communities from peat moss isolated from Minnesota, USA - S1T2_Fc - Sphagnum magellanicum MG (SPAdes) (version 2) | ecosystem: Host-associated > Plants > Peat...
AAAAAAAACCACATTTTACAAAATTAAAAAAAAAGTTGGAAAAATAAAATTTGTTCCAAGTACACATATGATTTCCCCATTTCATGTGGTTAGTGATTGAATCAATATGGTTATTTCTATTGGTAATTTGACAGGCATAGAGACCACTCCTTGACTAGGGTTAGTAGCCTTTTGGTGAAGGTGCTCTTATTTAGCAATGCCAAGTGAAGGCATTTTGTCTTCTCTCTTTTTCTAATGGTGGGTCAATCAAAAGAGATGACAAGGAAATTCTTGGAAGAGGAGGAGATGTGTGTGTCTCTCTCCTCTTGGATAAGAATGGTCTCCCTTTTTCTTCCTAGATCATCCAACATCTCCTCATCACAAGAGATGCCAAAAGTGATGGGGCCAAAAGAAGTTTGAGAGTGAGTGAGTGAGTTACACATACATAATATGGACAAGTAAGTTCTCCTAAGTAAAGGCACACAACAACACATGCATGCCTTGCCATGCCACCAACATTCCTCCAAGTCTAGTTGCCATGAAGCTCAAAGTCTATTGGCCATGGTTCTTTATGCCATAGGTAGGTTTCATGATTCATGAAGATAAATTTGTCACATGATAATGAACTTGGAAAAAAACTATACAACCCAATCCTTTTATTTGCATGTTGTAGTAGGGACACACCAAGTGGGTGGGAAGGAGGGGGGGGACCTAACCCTAATCCTCCCCACCCCTTGTATCCAGATGAACCTCACAAAACATAATCTCCTAGCCTCCCAAAGCAGTGATTTTTGGGGGGGCAATTTTTTGTGTAATTTTTTCTCACAAATTACACCAAAAACACATAAATTTTGACCTGAAAAATCTGATTTCAACCTACACAAAGGATTTTCCATCAAGCAAATTTAAAAATTAAAAGAAAAAGAAAAAAACCAAATGGCCAGATCTTTATAATAGGTTCCAGTTGGTAGCCAAGAATATAAAAGGAGATTTTTAAATTAAAAATAAAATAAAATAATTGGGTGCCTTTTTGTATATGGTTCTTTGAATCTGATACCAAAACCGGCGGTTCTCTGATTTGGGTATATTCTCTTTTTTTTTTACAACCGGGACCAACTATTTATTATTACCCCTTGGGTTTTGTACAAGGGGAAGAAGAGCAGGTCCTCAAAGGGATTTCATTGTTCTGGGGGCATGGGAACTCCATCATTGGGAACTCGTGCATAACTAACCCTAACCCTAATGAGCATCTCAACATTGTGATTGGCTATTGGGTCATGAGTTACAACTTACAACCAAATAACCTTTGGACCTTCATTTCATTAGTGACCCACTAGTTGGTTAGCACAAGGTGCCAATCCACCCTTGGCTCTCATTGGCCAAATGATTTCCACAACCCTTCACTTATTGGGTGAAAATGTCATAGCCTCCCTCCTCTTCGCTTATTGGATGAAAATGTCATGGCTGCTCTTTTCGCTTATTGGATGAAAATGTCTTAGCCGCTCTCTTTGCTTATTGGATGAAAAAATGTCATACCTGCTCTCTTTTCGCTTATTTGGATGAAAATATCATAGTCCCTCTCTTCAATTATTGGATGAAAATGTCATATAGCCACTCTCTTCGCTTATTGGATGAAAATGTCGTAGCCACTCTCTTTGCTTATTGGATGAAAATGTCATAGCCACTCTCTTCTCTTATTGGATGAAAAATGTCATAGTCTCTCTCTTTGCTTATTGGATGAAAATGTCATAGCCACTCTCTTTGCTTATTGGATGAAAATTTCATAGCTGTTCTTTTTCGCTTATTGGATGAAAATGTCTTAGCCGCTCTTTTTGTTTATTGGATGAAAATGTCATAGCCACTCTCTTCTCTTATTGGATGAAAAATGTCATAGTCCCTCTCTTCAATTATTGGATGAAAATATCATATAGCCACTCTCTTTGCTTATTGGATGAAAATGTCGTAGCCACTCTCTTTGCTTATTGGATGAAAATGTCATAGCCACTCTCTTCTCTTATTGGATGAAAAATGTCATAGTCCCTCTCTTCAATTATTGGATGAAAATGTCATATAGCCACTCTCTTTGCTTATTGGATGAAAATGTCATAGCCACTCTCTTCTCTTATTGGATGAAAAATGTCATAGTCTCTCTATTTGCTTATTGGATGAAAATCTCATAGCCACTCTCTTTGCTTATTGGATGAAAAATCTCATAGCCACTCTCTTTGCTTATTGGATGAAAATGTCATAGCCACTCTCTTTGCTTATTGGATGAAAATGTCATAGCCACTCTCTTCTCTTATTGGATGAAAATGTCATAGCCACTCTCTTTGCTTATTGGATGAAAATGTCATAGCCGCTCTCTTTGTGATGGAAAAAAAGGGAACCTTGACTCTCATTAGGGTTGGATGTGTTCGGTAACCAGCTAGAGGGTGCTAGTTACCTAGTGCATAGGTAGTCTACAAATAACCTTAAGTTGGAGCAATGGGAAAGTTCAATGGGAAAGAGCTTTCATATTCTTATTTGAAAAGAGCTTGAGTGGAGGAATGAAGATGAGAAGATGCTTCATCTCTTTTGTCTTTTACAAGGTCATGTGTTGAATCTCCTTAATGTGATGTTTTAGTTAAGTAACATGGAATTGTCCCTTATGAGACACTTTAAATTTATATATATATATATATATATATATATATATATATATATATATAATATGTTAAAAGGGCTGCCCAAAAAAAGGAATGAAGAGAGCAAGACAAGTTTTTTGCAGCTCACATGTCAGCTCAGGGACAAAGAAGGTCAAATGGACCCTTTGTTGCTTAGATTCATGCAAGGGCAAATCCTCTAGACAAATTGCTAATTTGGTATAAATTTTTTGTAACCAGCATTAACATAGTAAGTAACATGCATAGTTTGCAAGGGGAGTTTTGAAATGGAGTTCAAAAAGTAATATAAAACATTTTTAAATGATTTTAAAAAGGAAAAAAAATTCTAGGTTATAAAAATTGGCCTATGTAGTGGAAACCTCAGGAGAACACAAGAGTACAGGAACCTCCCCTTAACACAAACAAGCTCTCTTTTTATTTCCTGGCTTCCTTCCCATTTTGTAGAAAAGAAGCATTTCCATGGGAACGTGGGAACATATAAAATTGGGGGAGATCCCGGGGCATAACACCCTAGGGTTGGTTCTTCTTCTGCTGGGGGAGATCCCTCAAAATACACATAGAAATCAAAAGGGGGGTTGTTTACAAGCTCCTTGTCCTTTACAAGATCCCAAATAGGAACAAATTGTTTGGAACCCTAAAAACCCTAAAAAAAAACCCAATTATTTTTTGGGGCCACTCTACAACTACCCTTAAGTATCAAATGGAAATGAATCTATCACATGGAAATGATGGGTATGCCTTCGAGTGGCTTGCCGTATCACTATATTATATTATATTTTTAGGGGATCAATCAAGTTTTTGACCTAAGTGACTAGTATGTAAATTGATTAAACATATGAATATAATTTGTCAAAAAGACTAACGTAAAACCCTTAATTTGTAGTAGTGAATAATTAATCCAATCACATAAAGGCAAGTGAGAATTTGAAATAATCAATTATTACTATATTAATGAATTATTGCACAAAAATAATTAGAAAATAATCAACTTTGGAACCCCCAATTGTTGAGAAAATGTTGGATAGGGTATAAGTAAGGTCACAAATTGAACACATAGTGATTAAAAGGTCTCCCATGACTTCAAGAATGTTCCATTGTTTTTAGAGTCCAAAGAAAAAGTGTAAAGCTCCTTTGGTAGCACCTTCATCCTTTAAACCGTGCAATTTAGAAAAAAATTGGGAAAATGAGAAACATATGCACTTGTCCACATTTGAGCGGTTGTAAACTTGAAAAAAATCAAAAAGGAAATCTAGCTTGCTATTGTTGGTGCACTTTATATTATAAATCAACAACTAATCCACTCGGCAACTTGACAATACCTACCCAAATCACAAAATTGCTTGAAGGCAAAAAATGAACAATATTGTTGATTTTAACATTCACATGTGAACCTATTGTGGCAATCTAAACAAAAATTGAGGAATTATTAACTATGATCATGGGGGTACTATGATTTCATGAAACCTTAAACCTTGAACGCACATCATTGCCAATTTTTTTCCTCTTCATGGCATAGTGGTTCTTTCCTTGCAAAATTCCCATTCCTCTTCAAGGCAATGATTTTCTTTATGTTTCTCTTCATGGTGATCATCCTCATGTTCCAAATCATGACCCAAGTTCATGTTCCTCTTCATATTGATATTGATCTTCATGCTCATTATTTTGATCCTTTTTGTGGTCATGGTCATAATCATCCTCTTCGTATTTCATGTTGTGATTTGAGTTTCATGTCTTTTGTTTTGTAGTGATCCTCTTTGTTTTCCCTTTTGCAATGATCATTGTTGTGTTTGTTGTTCACATTGTTTTTGTTTGTGATGATCTTCTTCCTCTTTGTTATAGTTTAAGTAAGCCCCTTTCATGTTCCTAGTTGTAACATTTTTCATGTCTTCTTTGTTTGTGAATATATGAGTTCTAACCAACCCCTTTCTTTCTCATTTATAAATTTTTTTTAAAAAAAACATTTTGTAATTACAATATAATTGCAACCCAATGTTTATAACTAAAATTTTATTACTTGCATAAGTTTAGTTGCACCCAATGTGTAGTCACATATATTGACCTCAGTATGATGTTAGCACATTTCACAAGGATGAAGTATATGATCAACAGATACAATTTCATCCATTGACTATTATATACCCCTTACAACTACTTACCATTATTTGAGACTAAATTTTGGAGGCCAATTATTAGTTATCACATGGCAACAAAAATGAATTTTCAAAAAGGTTAATTTAAAAAATAAGTTAATTTTCATATTATACCGTGACATATGGTGCAATAAAAGATCATTGCATGGTATATTAATTGATTTTTAGCCAAAATATATTTAAAATAAACATCTAAGTAAGCAATTAAATAGGTAAATATTTTTATTTTACTTTGGGTTTAGCCTTGGTCAAACCTTTTTTATTGGTTCATCTCAAATGACATTTATTATTTAAATTTAAAAATCAATGTTTCAAGTGCACCTCCTTATATAGTTTACAAAATTAAAATAGAGGACAAAACAATGTATAGGATTAATTTTTAAATTGTAACCTAACACAACTTTATTTGCAACTAAGTTAGGAGTAGAAAATTGATCTCATAAATTTTGTCCTCCCTTTCAATTAAAAAAATTATATTAGTAGGTGTGCATTAAAAACATTTAAAAGAAAGTTCATTTGAAATGAACAAATCAAAGGGGCTTGACCTTGAAAGTTAATCCCAAAATAAAATAAAATCATCTTTAAAAGTTAACATGTGTACTTATTTATTTAGCCTAACTACCTACTTACCTACCTAGATAGGTTTTTAATACAACTTAAAAAATTTAGTTGTGATTAAATTTTGGTTATGAACATGCAACTTAATAGCTTATTTTTGGATGAAACAAACTTTAAAACCATTCACATGGAAGGATGAAGCCTCCAATAATCACAATGTAATCATAATGTAGTTGCAAAATTTTCAAGGATGGTTAATAGTTGTAAAAGTAGTTGCCACATTGTTGAAGATAGAAAATTTACTGAAAACACATAACTGAATTTGTATAGTTTAACTGAATTTTGAAAGTTAATTGATTTTTCATCTACTAAATTTTTTAGATCGAATTTGATTATTGAATTATTTTGGGTTATTTTTTTAACCAATTTTTTTGGGTTAATTACATGTTCCACCATTTTGGTGTGGGTTACTTAAGGCCCTCAATTCTAGGAAGCAAATGAGACAAGAATATTCTAATTTAAAGTCATGAAAGTTCTTGTGTAATTTTTTATTGAATTTTTTTTTCTTCCAATCATTGTCAAAATTGTTTTCTTCATTACAAAGTGTTTTAGATTTGTATTTGCTTCATATTTGTTTTTATTAAAGGTTTATTATTGATTTTCTATTAAGTTGATAGGAAATTATTTAAGCTATTTGCTTTTCCATGTTGCAGAAGTAAATGTTATCTTTTGTTTCTACATATTTCCATAACAAAACTCAGTATTTCACCAAGTGGCTTTAACACACATATATACACATATATGCATGTAGTTGCAAAATGACCAATTACAAAATACAATATTTTTTCTAGTGGTTGCAAGTGTTATTGGTTGATAACCTTTATTGTAAATAATGGTGGTGTTCCTAGCCTTTGTTTTGTTTGGGTTATGTTTGTGTTCATTGTGATTCTTTTCAAGTTTTTATTTCTAATGATTTTTTATGTCTTTTTGGTCATGACTATCATTGTGTTCATGGTCATCAAACTTCTTGTGTTTTCGTTCATGGCCTTTTTCATGCCTTCTTAGTCATGCAAAAAGGGGATGGAATAGTTGCACAATGTGCATTTATGTATGCATTGTGGTTCTTACCCTTTGCTTGGCCTATTTTTAAAGTTTTGTATTAACTTCAAAATTAACACCCTTTACCCTAGTGGGTGGGCTTATAAATCTACTTAAAGGTCATAGTGAAAACAATCATTTACTTACTTGACTATTGTTATAAACTTGTTACATATCAAGTTGATATGAACTTTGGTTATTTTGCACATGTTTTTTAGTTGATCTTTGAGTTATTTAATCAACCATAATATGGAAATTTGAAATTTTGCTTGCTATTCATATAGGTTTCCTTTTTGATTCAATTATTTGATTTATTTTATTATTGTCTTGTCTATTGGTTTCTTTTTGCAGGATACATATATCATCAAAAGTCACAACATGTGATTATGAACAGTCCACTAATGACTCTTTGCCCTTAATGTGTTTTGCAAGCAAATGGGGCAACAATAAATTGTAGAAGATCATCAATTCTGAGGTTAGATTTGGGGAGGGTCATAACCAATGTTGTTTGGATATAAGGTTTTGAAGCTCTCCCCATGTTATCCATATGGCATATTTTCTAAAAAATTATAACATAAGGATATCCATAAAAAATTACAATGTTCATGTTAAGATGGATATGTATTCATGTTCATTTTTCTTTCATTTGATGGATATGGATTTGCCAATTTTTAAATTCAAACTAACTAAAGGATATGTATAAAAATTTGGGATAGAATTTGGATGTTTGCCTTTTTTTTACAATCAAACACCCTCATAGACCTTGGATGTTACTAAACAATATCAAATCCAATATGTAAATTTTGTAGTAATAGTTTCTAATCTTCAAAAATGAACAATTTGCAAGGTAATCTCATGATTATAAAAAATGTTTAAGTTATTATATGAACATCACACCAATATGCATCCAAGTTCACTATGTGTTTCATTAGATTTTAAATCAAATTTGACAAATTTACCATGGTGAAAGTAGCCAACCCTTAGTAAATAAGGACTAATTGTTATAGATAGGTGAATTCACTAATATTTAATTGAATTCATTAATAGTTAATCAAATTCATTAATAATTAAATTGTTAATAATGTACTAATAATTAAGTCATCAACAATAAATTCACTAATAGTTAATTATGAACTTAAGTTAAACACCTAGGAACTTTCACTAAGCTACCTAACCCAAGTTAGGAACCTAGCCCACCTAAATACTTAACCCATCAACCTAGGGTGCAAGTGTATAGGTTTGAACCCTTCACCTCCATATTTAAGGAACAAGTTTTTAACCATTGAATCACCATTTAAATGAATGATATTATTTTTTTCATTGCATATTGTTATGCACATTTTTATTTACCCAAAGTTATTATTGGTAATCCTTAGTTATTATTTATTATTTTATTATAGGCTATTTTAGTTTATATTATTGTAAACTATCATTGGCTAGTTTACATTATTTTACCAAAATTATTATAAACTATATTATTGTAGGCTATTGTTGGTTATTTTACATTATTTAACCATAGGCTGTTATAAATTATATTATCGTAGGTTATTATTGGCTATTATAGGCTATTTTTCCAAAGGCTTTTGTTGTTTATTCCATTGTATGTTATTATTGTCTATTATAAGTTATTTTATCATAGGTTATTATTGGTTATTCTATATTATTTTACCATAAGTTATTATTGGTTATTATATCGTAGGTTATTGTTGGTTATTTTATCATAAGTTATTATTTGTTATTTTAGGTTATTTGACCTTAGGCTATTATTGGTTATTATATGATAAGTTATTATTGGTTATTTTAAGCTATTTTTACACTAACTTATTTTGACTATTTTATCATAAGCTATTTTTGGTTATTTTATTGTAGGCTATTATTCACTATTTTAAACTATTTACCATGTGTTATTATCAATTATTTTATTGTACATTATTGTTGGATATTTTAAGTTATTTATCATAAGTTATTGTTAAATATTTTATCATACATTATTATTGATTATTTTAGGTTATTTACCATAGGTTATTCCACCTTAAATAACTATATGCAATTTTTGAATACATTATTTTACTTTAGAGTATTACATTTTATTTCATGTTATTCTTAAGCTATTAGACCTTAGGATAAAATAATTGATAGAATAGAATGACCTTGAAGAACCGAAGGTATAACTTAAATCTAAATAAATAGTTTAACTTAAATAATTTAAAGTAAAAAATATAAGAAATTAGGATATAACCTATGATACCTTAAGATAAAAAATAACTTAAGATTTAACTTAAAATAACTTAAGGTAAATTTTAAATATCATAGAATATGACATAAAGTAGTCCAAGGTATTTAAAACAACATAAAAATAAACCTATTTACCATAGTAAATTATAATAATGAATTATGTCAACTAATAATGAAACATGATGTTTATATAATGACATTATAGTGAAGTAATTTGAATTAGGGTGAAATTATTAAGACACTGTGAAAGTATATCATTTTTAAGGTCCCACAATTATTTAGGTCAATGAAATGCACCCCACTTTTGTACTAATGCAAGAGTGCCAATTGCAATCCAACATGTGGAAGCCCTAACAAAGGAATGTGAGAAACACAACCAATGTTCATGAATTTTTTTATATATAATTAATAACTTATGCGGGAATTGAACCATAGTTCTTTCAAAAACCCCGCACATACAAAACAAGCTTCCTACCCTGACCACACCCCACATACACTTCACATAAAACTTAAAACTGCCCAACCCCACCCAACACAATAAGAACCCATCATCCATGTTGGCAAGTTCCAAAAATAAACCTTGCATGAACATAATGCAAATTGTCATTTACATTTGAAATTTTCACAATCTTGAAAAAACAACCAAAAAAATTGCAATTTCATTTTGCTAACACCCAAACCTAATCACATTTAATCCCAATTGTTCAAAATAATTTAATTCTTCAATCAAGTCATAATTATCTTAAACCATTAAATTTTCAACTTTCATAAAATTCATAAAATCCATATTATGTCATGTACAATTAAAATGAAAATCATCAAGTCAATTCTTCACCATAGTGATGATATAATCTAAGTTTTCCACTTATAATTTGCAACATCTTAAAGTTATCAACACGAATGTTGGATGGATATTTATAAAAATATATATATTAGACCCATATATCACCTTGGATATCACCCAAAAAACCTTTTGAATATCAAAAAATTTATATTTGGAGGGATAAGTTGACCCCCAAATTTGAAAAAATAATGAAATTTGGTCATTTAGTATCCAAAATGGATTTTTAAAAACATAAAATTCTGAAATCTAGGTAGGATATCAAGTTCTTGCCCAAATTTGTATATCACAATTACAATATGGCTAGCTAGGAGTTTGGAAATCAATTCGATATAAAAAATGAAAACAAGGTTTTGGAAGGTTAAGGCTTTAATTTGAGGGAAAAAAAGTAAACAATGTTTTGGAGGTGATTGCCGCCTCCAACCCTAAATCTAAGGGGTTATAAAGGAACTAACCTCTAGTTCATGCCCCATTTTGTTTTTTGCATTCTTCGGTTTGTTTTTGCCTTGTTGTTTTTCTTCTTTCCCACCTTGCTCTTCCTTTTTTCTTCTTTCCCATAGATGTTGTTCCCTATGTCTTTGTGTGTTGTTGTTTCATTTTTTGGCAATACATGTGACCCCCTTAATCATACAATTGAACAACAATTCCACTATTTTTCTTTTGCCTATAGTGGGTTACATAATGCGACAACCAATTGTTAGTTTCTTGGACCAAATGAAAAGGAGTCAATAGGTGAGTTTTTTGGTGACAACAAAATATTTTTTTCATATTTTTCATATTCTTGGTTTTTTTTAATGTGTTTTTATTTTAGTTTCCTTTGATTTTTTTTTAAAAATCAGTATTCATATTTTATTTTTCTTTACATGTTTTTTATTTCTAGGTTTTTGTGTTTTTTAATGTATTTATGTACATTTGTATTTTTTGTTTCATTTTATTTCTTTTGGCCATTACCTATGGGATTTTCCTTTTCTATTTTGTTTACATTTTGATTCTTTTATTCATTATTGGGGATTTTTTGTTATTTTTGTGGTTGTTGTACAAGGTTTATTATACAACATTTTAATAAAAAAAATTATACATTCCAATAAATTTACATTACACATCACAATAATCCCTAAACTTTAAACCCATGTCACTCATTTGTTTTGAATAAATTATTTTTGTTTGTAAATGTTTGCATCACATTTTTTTAAGTGTGCATAATAATAACAATATGTTTGATAATTTTTGTAGGACATTTATTTGCTTGAATTTTCTCCATCATGCCTTCTAGAAATTTGTGCGAAAAATGGAAGGGTCAAGTAAAAATGAAAATCAAGGAATGCAAAATGAAGAAACAATAATATTCATAAGTGAAATTAAATTTGAAGAAGAAATGAAAGGAATTGAAGAAAACCCAAGTTTGAAATTTGAGTCTAGTAGAATTCGAGGAATAAATGAAAAATTTTGTAAATTGAAAAAAAAACTACTTGCAAATTTTGGAACAATTGCATCTTTGAAGAAGAAAATGGCAACCACATAGTGAGAATGCTTGTTATGTTTTGCGTGCCCTAATGGAAAAAATAAAGTAAACATATGTTTTGCTTCTTATAAAGGAATGTTATTGTGCTACTGTTAGTTTTGATCTTTAGATGTCCAATGGGGCACATGATGTATTTGCTCTAGTAATATGTTTTTGGGATATAATTAGAAGCCAAAACATGCAATTCTTGGCCTATTTGAAGTTGTTGATACCACATGACATGCATTAGCAAAAAAATTGATTGATCTTTTGGATATATATGGCTCAAGGAATAAGATAATAACATATGTCAAGGATGAGGCTTCAAATTTGAAAACATATAATTTTAATATTTATTAATAAAAAATTAGCCCAATGATCCGAAAGCAGGTTGTAGTTCATGTTTTAGTTTGGCAAAGTTGATTAAGTATAATGATGCCCTAGAGGAAGAATTAGAAGGGTATGAAGGGAATTTGAAAAAGATAAAAATTTGGATTTGTAATTTTATCTTGATGAATTATTGGATTGAAATTATTGTATTTTGTTTTTCGAAAGGCTTGGATATTTGACATATATTATCTTATAAGATATTTTCAATATTGAAATTCGACATATATATATCCTTATAGGATATATTAAATGAAAATATCAATTAAAGAGAATTGAAATCAATGGATATTGATAAACTAAATAATTAAAATTGGTGGATAATGAAAACATCTATTATCAACCCAACGTTGTTCAACACACTAGCAAGATTCAACACACATTTAGTTTCAATTTGTAACCTTGAAATTTCAAATATATGTTTGGCAAGCAAGCAAATGTTTAGGAATTGAGTTTCATAATTGCGCCACCAAACTAGGGGATAAATGCATGCGATAGGAGGGTGTAATTCATATCAAATGTATCAAGGATTATGTTGAATGTAGTAAAATCTTGCTTATAATTCAAGATTTTAGTGTATCACTAACAATGCAAAATGAAATCAAAATGAAAATTCATCTTGTAGACTTTGAATAACCAACAAAATACTTGTGTAAAATGTGCGATTATTGAAATGTGCAAAGGCCAAAAATTATGAATGTAAAAAAACTCTGAATTCAACTTCACAACAAACTTGTGATGTTCAAGTTCAATATGTGAAATGTGAAGACTAAAAAGACAACAATGTTCAAGGTTGACTCAATAACAAATCTCCCAAAAACATGTAAACTAGAATTCAACTTGAAGTCCAAACTCAAAACTCAAGAGTGCCTTCCTTAAAAACACATACATTAGAAATCACTACAATAAAAGGTGTCCCTATATGTAAGTGATTTCACTAGATTTTGAGTGAATTAATTGGTTGAGTAAAGGAAAACTAGTTGAAAAGTAGTGAATTCACTAGTTTAATGAATGGGGACTAATGAATTACACTCACATTTTGTAGTAGTAAATCAATTTGAATTATAGATTCAAAATTATGAAGAATGTTTCCCCCAAAAACACATAAACCATAAGTCAATTTGAATTCTCAACTCAAACTCAAGAATATTTTTCCCAAAAAGATAAACCATAAATTGAGCAATAGGTTTATGCAACTTGGGGAAAGTTACAAAGGCATCGTTAATTTACAAATGAAAATAAAGTTCATACTTGTGACAATGGGTGAAACAATTCAAACTTCACCTTCATTGTTGGTTGAAAAAGACACAAACTCTTTGACCTAAGACCTTAAACCATGATGAGAAGCTCCATATTTGAAATCTAGACCCCTCGAACCTTTCAATGTCGTGCATATGCATTTTCAAGTAGTTTAAACCTACTTATAGTGGATATGAATATATATTTATCTATTCATATTTGGGACCCTACTAACAATAATAGATGGATATGAACAACGATAGTCGCACTTAACCTTTGGGTACACATAGCTAATGATTATTGGTCAAAGTCACATTTGCTAAATTCACATAACCCCAAATATTGAAAAAACACAAAATCAAGACATGGATCTATGCATATTTGGCTATTATCTAGATTTTTTGACATAACCAATTCCAACATTTGTCGTAACTCTTGTTGTAATTGTGAATTAAGATAACCTAGGTTAATTACATGCTCTTCAAACTTCACATTCTTTGGGTCCATCTTTTGTTGTGCAATAAGGTTTTGAGGCATATCCACACAATATTGATGTCCAATTTTGATCTTTTAGTAGGGTTATTCTAATAGTTGCATAATGAATTGTTCATTTTATATGAAGTGGTTCTATAGAAGCACATTGCTTTTCCTTTCATTGTTTACAATCAATTCCAAATATGCATTTTTTCTTTGTTATTTATTGTTGGATAAATTTCTAAGGGTCAAGACAAATGTTATCCATGGTTTTAAGGCAATTAAACGGCCATATTACCATAACTTTCAACCTTGATTTGATGATGTTATGTTGGTCAATGATTGATTTAAGGCCTTATTTACCCATCTAGTTAAAATAATCTTGTTTGGTTCAATGTGGTTTTTTATACCATAACCCCATCCCTTTGTTTTTTCTAATGTTGTTTTGAAAGGCTTGAAGTTTAAGATATATATAGGGGTTAGAAAGTGTGTGAGGTATGAGAAACCAAAGTGATCATATTTAAACCAAATTGTTGTGTGTGTCCTATTGCTTAAAATAACATGTGAATATGCACATCTAGAATTAATAAATGACAGTTGATTAAAAAAATCCACTTGGAACAAACCTTTTGAAGAAAGACATGAATTTTTTGAATAGGAAACATGTGTAGTTAACCATTCTCGAGACTTGGGGTTGGTGCCATAAATTTAATTTCAACCTCTTCTGGCCAAAACCTTTCTTTTTAATTGTCTACATGTTTAAATTCCTATTTCATTTGAATTTTAAATATGTTTTACATTCTAATTGTGTTGAATGTATAATACTTGCAAGTTTTGATAAAACAAGTATAAAAATTATTAATCAAGCATTGTGCTTTATTGACTTTGAGTCCTTATGATCTTTATGTTCATTGAAAGTTCAAGTTTATTTGTTTATACTTCAGTTAGAACCACCCACTATTCCTTGGTATACTATTCTAAAATGGTGTAGGCTTAGTTTGTGTGAATTCTACCACTATCATTTTGAATTGTTATAAGGTAATTGAAAGTTTGCATTTTCTGCCTAATTAAGGTTTGGGCATTTTTTTTTCCTTAACACACATGTTGGCACAATTTTCTTGGATCTTGTTTTGTCATTTAGATGGTAAAAAAAGGAGGTTAAAAGTACGTTTCATGATTTATTAATCACAAACTTCTTGGGCCATGATTTGATAATAGTAATAATGTAAAATAAGTTTTTCATATGTTTAAATTGTCTACACATAGATGTCATGCATTTAAAACATACATGAAGCAACTATAAATAGGATGAAAATTTTAATAATAAAATCTTGCATCCTACTTATATGCGTTCCATACATGTTTTAAACACATAACATCCATGTTTAAATAATATAAAAATATGAAAAAATACATTGTGCATACTACTATTGCCAAATCATGGCTTAAGAAATTTGTGATGTGCTTGCATTCTACAATGAACATGCCCCTCTTTCAACTCCTTTTCAATTAAGTCTATAGCTTTTTCCAATGCCTGATTTGTTTATTTTCTTCTCCCACTTGTTACAAGGATCCTATCAACTTTTGGTGCCTTGTGTGTTTCTTCTGATGCACATTAAGGGGGCAAATTTTCCTTGTCCAATGAATTAGTTGGTTTAGTTCATGCAACTTCATCACTTACGAAACATATTTTAGCTAATGAGTAATCCACTCCTATTGGCCCTAACCTTTAACAAGTGAGGGGGGGGGAGGTGTGCATTCCAATCCTATTAGTATGTCTTTCTCCTTCCTATAGATAGCTAACAAGTTTATGAGGTAAGGATATGTTGAAATTGTGTATGTTTCTAATGGTTTAATGTAGAAGAGGAAAAATTGTAAAAGTTTGAAAAGTTTTCCAATGTTAAATTGATGTTTATTATTGATTTGCAAGGTGTAGATGTGAATTTTAGTGTGTGATGGCCTTGAATTGGTTAAAATGTCCTCCTCTTTGAAATCTTCAATTAAAAATATGACATTATAAATTTTTGAACCCAAAAATTAATAATATAAGAATTTTTTGAACCTTTGATTGTATAAACCCCATCTAGGACTTCAATTCCCATCTCATCAGACATAATTAATATTTTTAGGTTTGAATTTTGCATTTATTTTTAGATGTGATTTTTGTTCTTTACATGAAATATTTCCAAATTAGATTTTTAACCTTCTCAACATTACTATAATATAACATGTTTTATTAAAAGTCTCATGTTCTACATTAGTTGATAAAGAGGACATATTTAAAATTATTTTGAGAGGAATACAAATGAACAAGTTCTTGCATCAACTTTGCCCCCCATTAATTGTTCCTATGATGCTTTGTATTGGCGGGAATGGAAAGTTCACAAGATGGGGGCAATATGCAAGGTGTGTTCATAAATGTCCTTGTTTGGTAGCATTCAAATATCATATTAGGGTTAGGGTTGCTTGTTGCTAGGTTTAACGACTTTAGGGGAACTTTGTGCACCCTAAAAGGATTAGGATTTTTGGCACATTTATGATTAGATTATGCTTTTTTTAATGTGACAAACCAACCCCCACTACAAGATAGTGCCTTTTGCATGTTGTTAAAGTATTTTGCAAATTGAACCAAACAAGTTTGACACTAAATAATTATGAGGAAAAAAAAAGTCAAGACTTTTGAAGAATAATTTAAAGTGTACTTAACAAGCAAATAAAAATAAAAAAAAAAAAAAAAAAAAAAAAAAATATATATATATATATATATACGTTAACAATTTTTGAAATTTCAAAATTAGGTTTTTGATCATAGGCATGGTTTTGAACGATGGCGAGTGAACACATATGTGTATTGATGGGCTAAGATATGCACTATTATTCAAACGTTTGGTTGTAAAGCCTATGTTCAATTGATGAGCATGTTTTTACCCTATGGATGGCCATTGATTGATTTGATTATGCACTATTATTGTGACATTTGATTGTAAGCTTTTGTTTAGTGATGGGCATGTTTACTCTAATTCACATTCATTGATCGATAGTTATGGACTATCATTGAAGCGTTCAATTGTAAGTAAGCTTGTGTTTGACGATTGGATGGGCATGTTTGTTTCTTAAGTGTTAGAAAATGATTAAGTTTTTGACCTGGTTATCGTCGGTTATCATGTCAACTAGTAATAACCTGCCAATCAGTTCCTGATTGTTTTGATAACCCATTAAATTGATAACCGTTTCATATTGAATTCTCAAAAAATCCATTAACATACTTGGATGACCACATAAGTATCATCCAGGCAGGCTATCAATCTTGGAACACAAATAAGCTTTTATTTTTAAAAGAAGAGAAAATAATAATAATAATAATAATAGATTATAAAAAAAACTTATAACCAGCCAGGAACCGACAGAATGAATACCAGGCAGTGAGGAACCGGTTATTTCATAACCTGCCCTTATGCATAACCAGTGGTTATTACCCAAAGGTTTTGATAACCCGCCCCTATGCATAACCAACGGTTAACACCCCCAAGTTTTTGGATAACCTAGTACCCTCATGCGTAGCCAACGGTTATGACCCAACTTTTTTGATAACCTACCCGGGAACCAAGAAGACTGGGGGTTTGATAACCGGTGTGGCGGGCCGGAAAGAGATGTCACACGAAAATAATACCCGGAGGTTATCATTATGAAAGCGAAATAACCGGCCGACAGTGGTTTTTAGGGTTTAGGGTTGGCGTTGCCGACGGGCACCACCAACGCGCGTGTGGCTGACTTGTTCTGCTGCTCCGCGTCTTCCGCGTACCGATACTCGTTCGCTGCTGCTGCTGCTGCTGCGACCCTCCTCTCCCTCGTTGGTCTCCTCCAAGAACTCTCCTTCTCTTATGCGCACATATATGCTCTGACAGCAAGCAGTTTTTCCCATCATCGTTCTCAAAAATCTGAGTGTGGACACATTTGCAGTTCCTTTGTTTGCTTGTGAGAAAAAATCTTTGCAAGCCTGAGTTTTGAGCAGAATTTCCAAGAGTGTTTTTTGAGTGTGAGCGTGAGTGAGTGAGTGAGTGAGTGAGTGGGTGGGTTGTGAGTATTTTTTTGTGTTGGTTTGTGTGTGTGTTTTGAGTGATTTGTGTGATTAGTTAGAGCCATCATCATCATCATGGTGTCGTCCCGTCTCACGGTATTTGTGGAGCAAGCAAGCTTCAATACTATCCTTCCAGGTATACATACGCA
>Ga0209611_10007563_pt1 | contig 17348 bp, 14 predicted proteins | sample S1TSphgellanicum_3_FD_187693 | JGI IMG/M metagenome (GOLD analysis project Ga0209611, IMG submission 187693) | Host-associated microbial communities from peat moss isolated from Minnesota, USA - S1T2_Fc - Sphagnum magellanicum MG (SPAdes) (version 2) | ecosystem: Host-associated > Plants > Peat...
AGGATCAAAAAGAAGGAAAGACAAATCCCATGAAAAACCTAAGAAAAGTGAACACAACACACAAATGTCCAAGGGTAGTGAATGCAAATGAGCTTCTGGATCTAATAAGAAAGTTGTCACATGATCCAAAATCCTAAGGTCAAGGGACAAGTGAAAAGCAAAGGAATTAAAAAAGAGGAAGCAAAACATTTGAAAAAAAGTAATGGGGTCAAGTACTATGCACATTTGATATTCCAAAAGTTAAAAAAGGAACACATCATTATTTGACACTACGCACACTTCAAAGTCCCTCAACTTCTCTTGGGGAATGTTAAGTTCACCCAATATACATATTACCTAATTTTCAATATGGCATAATCAATTGCCAACCCACCTTACCATATAATCTTGAACCCCTAAATTTCACTTCACCTTCATAGAATGGTTCCTTCATAGCATGTTCTCTAGTTGCACAAGCTTTCATTTTCACTACATGTGTTATATTTTACCCAAGAAGTATTTGAAAGTTTTTTGCAAGATCTTGTGTTTACTGACTACATCAACCAATATTCAAATGTGTTTCCAACCTTTTCTAGTCAAAGAATTGAACATCAAATTTCACAATTTGACATTTGTTCATGCCTTTTGCCCTATCATAAAGTATCATTAGAACCTCCAAAGGTTCAACAAGAACTTGAAATATTGTTTTCTTCACGTTTTGGATTACAAATTGTAGTTTGAATTTTTCATTTTTGGGGTTACAAAAATGGATTATAAACTAATCTTGAATATGTTTAAATATCAAGACACACAAGATGCGTAACTTTCGTTGATTGTGTATATGATTGGGTTTATACCAAGGAAATAAATAAATACTTTTTAAGCATTCCAACACAAAATCATTATGCATGTCGAATGCTTGTCATCCTTTGTAAATCATCAACATCAAATCGGTTCATGAAATAAAAATTTCCACAAGCATTTTAAAAATATTGAGGTCACACAATTCCCACAAAAGAGCATTGGGGGTGTAACAAACCTCAAAGTGTACATTTGATGCCAATGAATATGATCAATGATTTTGAAGGTACCTAGGTATGTATGTTCCAACCTTTAGGTCAACAATGTACCGATGTCTAGATGTATTGACACAAAGGATGCATGCACTTATGCATGTTCTAACATGTGTTAACCACACATTTGATCCTTGGCATGTATCCCAAACGTAGGGAAGACTTACTTATGATGCGGGTTCCTTACACAAAATAATTAAATTATGAAAAGGATCATGGTATCATCATCCAAGCTCCAATAAGGTTGTGAAAAAAATTGCACATCATTCTAGCCACACAAAGCAAAGGAAGAACAAGGGCCACACTGAGCTTTTAATTTGTTAGGCTAGAAGCATTGAAAGAACAATAAAGACTTGAAAACATTAGATGACTTGCTTGACTGACTTCAGGTAGGTGGCTTCAAGAGAAATAGTGTTGTTGGAAAAGAAACCAACATAATACTTCTTAGGAACATACACAAGTACTACTTACATTTGCCCGTGTAGGTGATTACAAAAGAATGTTGGAACCTTTTGAGGCATCTGGGATAAACACAAGAGAAGGGAACTGAAGTGGAACCACTACTGTAGCCAAGAGCAAGCTTGGATCTTCCACTTGAGAAAAACTAGGGTCATTTATTTCCAATTACTCAAGAACCACTACTGCAGCTAAGAGCAAACTTGGATCTTCAACTTGAGAAAAACAGGGAACTTCTATTTCCAATCACTCAAGATTCCACACTCCCATGTGAGAGACTTTTTACTTAAAGATAAATTTGTTAAGATTCCTTAATAGCCTCAAGAAGAAACACACAAAACAGAACTAAACTTCAAACCTATAGAAAGAAAGACAAATTAAATTAGGCCTTCAAAAAATTGTCTAGGTCCCTCAACATTTACACAATCACAGCCCAGGTTAATAAAAACTTTAGAAATTGGAAGCACTCAAAATTATCCAGACGTCCAAAAGGCTTGAGACCATTGCGATATCTCTGTAGTCAAGGGATTTGGAGCTAAAGATTCAGCATATTTCCCCAGCTATTAAGTGAGGAAACCAAAAACTTGTGAATATTGATAACACTCCATGAGAGAAGCCAGGTAAAGAGTAGACAGGAGGAGACAAAGGGAAACCAAAGACTGAAAAGGATAACTTTTTAACCAAAGACCGCAGATTTAGAGGGCTTGGATTGTACATGATGACTTATAACCAGACTCTGACCTTATTACCCAACTTGAGTTGAGGAAGTTTGTTTAGAATGAAGAACATATGAACCAAAATTTTGGACTTAAAGAAAAAAAAGAAAAAGAAAAAAAAAGGTAGCAACACCATAGCCACTTCCCCAACAACCTGCCCTCTACCCTTGCCAACAATTAACAAAGGATCAAGCTAGAGGATGGTAGCCACATGAAGTTGAGATGCAAAACACAAAAATCTAAAAGGTCCAATGAAGGGGCTCAACCAGGCACTGGTGACCTGACACAATGGTGACAAGCACATCAGAAGCTTGTGCGTAGTGAGAATAGATGGTGGCAGCAACTTTCTTGGGCCTGTTCCCCAATTCCATGGATCTAGGAAATTCACCTCAAAGTCATACCTATTGACAGGAATTCCCTGCTCATTGAGCACAAAAACCAGCATTGCTAGAGATGTACCTAGTGTTTGACATGCATCAGACCACCAGGAACAAAAGTTTCAGTAAGAACCAAAAGATGTTGTGAACAGTGAGTAGGATCTGGACATGTTGTGAACCCAATGCATTCCAAAGACTCATGCCACACAGATGAACGTACAATCACCCATTTCCACACTTAAACTAGTGCTTGAAATTGCATTCACAGTATCAGTCTATGTCAGACTAATCCCACTCCGCCTCTATCAGGTCTCCTTCATCTAGATGAACCATGAACTGTAGCTAGAACTAGGAATGCTATTCAGAAACAATTACACATGGGCAAACCTGTCACAAGTACTACCACCCTCAAAAATGTGGGGCCTGTCAAGGAAAAACTCACTTTGTCAATGTCCACTTGATGAGGATTGTCATTGTCAACCATGCAAATGGGCTACACTGCATCTATGCTTCAGAACCTTAGACCACCTAAATGAAGGCCACAACTACTACTATTTGTCAACAGCATCCCAAGAACTGTCCTGATAACTTCCTTGAGAATTGGAGAAGCAGCGATTCATGATGCTAGGGACTCTGCAAGATCAACAACAGAGAAATTAATTGGTCAAGAGCTAGCACATCAATCACAGTTTTTACCTACATAAGTACTCTGAGAACTTCTTGAAACTAATGATTTGAAGCCAACATTGATTAGAGATGAAAGAGAATGATCTTTTTCGGACAAAACTAAAAGTCCGCTACCTTAGGAAGTGCCAAGTGCCAGGATGAAATGGAGTACATCATTCAAAGCTGTGATGTATTCTTACATCTAAGAATCTATTTGTGAATTTTCCCTTGTTTGTCCACTGACAGTCATCTAACTCAGTGTGGCACCCATTAAACCAGTTCCTTCTTCACTTACCAGGGAAAAGAATACTCCAAAAACTCAAACATGAGAATATCAACTCACACAAGGTATATCCTCAACACAGGGTTTAGCCATGGATAGATGGACATGAGTTAGCAACTGAACTACAGATCTGCTAATGGAAGACCTCTAAAGACCACCTGAATGAAAAGCTATAATATAGCATGTGAAGGAAAAAACAAGATGACTGTGGAGGCTGGACAAAACTTACAGTCGTATTCTAAGAGAACCCAGATCCAGCACCACATTTACATTCCAGGCTGACTCTCTTTGTCTCTCCGTGTTGCACTCCACAGATTGTACACCAAAATTGACACCCATAGACCCGCCCATTCATAACTTGTTCTCTTGCCATTTCCCTGCCACTTTAATGTGTCACAACATTAGCAAAAAGGCAGGGCATAGAGGAGAGGATCTCAAGGAGTGCTGGCAATCCCATCCACCAAACCAGTTCACTGACAAGAAATGAGTGTTTCTCAGAGCAGATCAAGTACAACTAATGAGAACTATTCATGCAACTAACCCCAAGAAGGATTCAAGTCAAAAGCAATGAATGCCTGAAGAGGATTCCAAGGTGTGCTTGTATCTGTCAGACTGCAGAGAAAACTCCTAACTAAGATTTTGAAGGTAACCATTATGTCAGTTCCAGCAAAAACTAACACGACAAGAAAGAGTATGGTCATCACCTTATGAGCATCACTCATGAAGTGTATGATCATCACCTTCCCTGGTATGCTGCACAAACAGGACAATAAGTCATGTCCAGGAACAGATGTCCATGTGTGTGTTACCAACATACATATCTGTCAGATCGCAAAGAAAACTCAAGAATTACACATTGAAGGCAAACATTGTTTCAGTTCTGGCAAAGTCAAAACCATAAGCATGTGAGTGTCACTAACAAAGTATCAGATCATCACCTTCACCATGAATGTAAGTGATGAGTGATCCCCACTAACTTCATCATCTCCCAAATACAACATAACCTCAATGGAGTACTCATCAAGTAAATGGCATTGAAACTGTGACAAAATGCTGGAACATGTGCTGAAAGAGCAGAATAATCAAGGCAGACTCATGCAAAGCTGAAGCCAGTAATTGGTTGAGAATATTGGCTATTCTCCTGGGTTTATGGGTCACCAATTATGACATATCCATTATGTAAACGTATCTAAGATATTGCAGAGAAAACTCCATAACAATGGGAAGGCTTGGTCATGAGTCTGGAAGAGATGAGGGAACATGTCCCCACATACAAATAGGGCAGGTCAACACAGGGACTTTTGCTCCAGAAGTTCATAGCACTGCACTTCCAGAGTTTATCTAATAAGCCCTCAATTCAATCATCTAAGTAAGAAAACTGAGGAAATGTCTGACCTCCAGATTTTTGCAAAGATCGATATTGCAAGCGTACACTCTCTCCATTGTCCAAGGTTCGAACCAGGTACCTGTCAAAGGACCACCCTCAAACAGAGAAGAGGACAGTAAGGTAAGTATTAAAAGACCAAGCTACAAAGGACAAAGAAACAGATGTAGTAGGATTCCTGTCAGCTTGGAGAGCCAGTGGGCATGAAAGCAGAGATGTTTAACACAAAGATGATAACAGAAAACACTAGGTAGACAACAGACAAGGAGATTACTCATGAGACTCTGCTTGCTGTATCTTTTTGATCTTACTGTCTTTGCTATATCTTTGTAGGGCATTTCACATGATATGAAGATATACAAAGAGCCTATTGATAATGTGAGCCATCTAGGACCTATGCAATTGAGGATTAAAATCTTTTTAAGCATACCCAGGTGAAAGCTAACCTTGGAAATAGCAATCAACTTTCTACAACTCAACCCTGATCTTCTACTTGAGGGAGAAACAATTTTTTCCACAATTGCATAAGGAATGAGGGGTGCAGAGGAAGAGGGAGAGAAAGATACCAGCCATTAAGACATTGAGTAGTAATTACCGCTTCTCGACCAACAAATCGCTCTGGTGTACGTTTGTTTCCCTGAGGGCACACAAGAGGAACACCTCCAAATATTATACTTCCAGAATCTTCCACTCAGTCCTTGAACAAGTATAGTACAGCCAATGATAAAAAATGCAAAGAATGGATGGGGGCGTCTTTCCATAGAACAGTTCAAATGCATAAATAAGTGTCACTATATATGAGGCTGCCAAACTCTGTTGTAAACAGGCCTACCATAATCATGACATGGTCATTGACAGCAAATGGAAACTGAACCCCCTTCATTCTTGTGGAGTTGGATCCAGGCTGGGCAGCAAATGGAAGCTGAACCTCCTTTGTTCTGGGAGTGTTGGACACAGGCTCAGCAGCAAATGGAAACTGAACCCCCTTCATCCTTGTGGGGTTTGATACAGGCTGGTCTATATTTGCAAGGTTGTCCTGCAACAGTTCTCATTGCCAATAGTTGACTTTGAAGATTTGAATTTAATAAGAAGATAGGATTCCAGTAAAAAACTGTTCCTCTACAAAAGTGAACACAAACAGTCAAATATAGAGAAGAATAAGCTGGATTCCTGGCTGCAAATAAAGGATACTGACTTCCCGACATGTGTGCTTTATCAGGTAAACAAATTATCATAACCATGGGTACCTGAGCTGGTTCTCTTCTTCTCTTGACTGATTTCACCCCAATATTTCCTGCCAATTCTTCCTCTTGCTTATATGCTTGTACAGCGGACTGAAGTGCTGCCACCAGCCCAGACTGCAATCAGCATTTCTAACATCCTATAACTACTCCATACTACTCTCCTGCCCCAATTTGGCAACCATCCCCATCAAGGTAGATGCTGTAAACCAGATGCACATTGAGGTTAGTGATATAAACAGTTTATCCCATTAGCATTTGGATTCATAAACATGGACCTCAAAGGCTCTCGACAGTTGGCACTCAAAATCACTTCCTATGATAGACATGTGGCACAACCCTTGTCAGTAGCTCAGCAGTTCAACATTCAGCTAAGTGCACTCAGATGCATTTCCCTTACAAATCCTGAGCAGCATTTGAGAAACCAAAATATGATAACTATTCCAGAGAATAACAAATTCATTACCATAGTTTGGAGTCATTGTCTCTGTCAGCACTGAAGCCCCACATGTGATGCAAACATTCTGCCAAACAAGTCCTTGTATGTCATACATATGATGTACCATTCTATCCTGCATTTTTCTTGGTCTTTCCAAATTACACAGCTCAAACATGTCCACAAGATAATCTAAGAAAATTTCCAGTTTTGAAACAAATCCTGATGCAGGTACAAACATGATGAAGAAGCTTGCCAGGACAGAACTGCAAGGAGCAGGTAAGACATGTACCGTTTCCATCACCCGTCTGAGTCCTCCCTTGCCAACTGAGTGCCCACATGATAAGAGCATGGCATCATCCATAAGTTCCCCCCTGGAAATGTAGGACCAGATCTGTATACAATTAAGATACTACACTGGGAATTGAAGAAAGAACAGAAAAGCAGAAGAGAGAAGTAGAGAGAAGCTTGAACAGAGCTCCTCAGAGGAACATGAAACAAGATGAGTTAACTATGCAACTTCCTACAGAACATCAAAACCTTGAAATCCTTATATCCTCACAAGTCCTAAGAATTTCTTCATAATTACAGTTTAAGTGAACCTTGACAGAATTGAGAGATTACCCTAATACTAGGCTTACAGAGATAAAAGCTGATTGTGCTGCATTATAAAAAAAAAGAAACAACAGATTTCAGAGCGAAAAGTACGTCACAGGGTCGGCAAGGATGACCCGCAGAGGTGGTTCAGCTGCTGAAGCTTGAGACTCCATAGTGCGCCGCTTGCTGCCATGAGAGTCATGTGCAGTATCTGTTGCATTCTTGAGGCCATCATGATGGGCATGGAGCTGTGAGTTCAAGAGGTTGGTGTAGTAGTTATCTGCATCAGTTGTGCTGTGAAGTTGTTCATGTAATGGGCCAGAAACAATCCTGGCCTGTTCATGAAGAGATCCCACCACTGCACCACCATCTCCAAACTCCTGACCTGAAGCTCCTCGAGAAGAAGCTCCGTCATCTCTAAGTACAGCCTCCCCAGACAGCACATAAGCAGCCCCATTTTGTCGATTTTGAGCAGCCCCTTGGCTCTCTGCTAGCTGGGCGGCATTCGAGGGGGAGAAAGACACAAATGGCAGAGTGGACGGAGAAGGAGAGTGAGAAACAACAACAATACCGAGAGGCAAGTTCGTCCCTGCATTATTCCCTCCGACAGCAGCACCTTTCAACACCGCTCTATCCCTCTCCGCACCGTTTTCCACTTTGGACGACACGGCAGCACTCTCCTGCTGGCGCTCCAAACCGTCCCTGACACCCTGGTCATCATCGACTTCTTCCCCTTCTCCTCTTCCCTCGTCATCTCCATCGTCATCCTCCACTTCTCTCTCCCCCTCCTCTTCTTCCTCTTCCTCCGTGACTTCTCCTTCACCTCCCAAATCCTGCTGCTGCTGCTGTTCTTGGCCACTTGCCCTTCTATACGCCCCTTGTTCTCCTCCGTCTCCCCTCTCTTCCTCTTCTTCTCTCTGCTGCTCCATCGTTTTCGCCCGCTCCCTCGTCTCCTCTCTCTCTCTCTCTCCCGCTCCGCGACCCAAATGTAACCCTAAGGTCTTCTCCACTATTTTAGGGTTTCAAGAAAACCTCACCTCTGTTGCTGCCACAGGCACCCAGTCGTCCCGGCGATGTGAATCCCTGTTTCCTTGCTCGCAATTGTTTATTTCGTTGCAGGATCACGTACGTTGTCTGGAGCCAAGCCATTCATTTCCTTTCGAAGTTGTGGAGTGCGTCCTTTCTCGCCTCCTGATGCAAGTGTGGCAAGCTCCGAGACAAAGGAAGCACAGTGACGAGATGGAGAAGAAAGCTTGAGAAGAAACAAAACTGCAGCAAAAGTTGAAAAATAAAACAATATGTGTTAAACATCTGTGTGAAGTCCCGCGATTAGGAGGCGAGAACTGCCAGTTTCGGCATATTAGGGCATCAAACGTGTAATTGGGAATGAAAGTTTTACAAAAGGAAATAACTGGGACCCAAACTAGTTTTTCCACCAATTTTGGTGGTAAACTGAGTTTCAACCTGTCTTTCCTTTTCCATGAGCGCCTCCACTGCTGCTACATATATTTTCACTGCTTCTACCTGTACAACTACTATAATTACTCTCGAATCTTGCGCATTAAATGCTGAGTTTCAGCATTTCGTACTGTGATTTTTAATAAAATTTTCTTACTTTGCGGATACCACTTAAAGAGGGGATAGGGGTAACAATCAGGCCCAAAGACAGGGTGACTTTAGGGGTAACTCTAAATGTGTTCTTGAAGACCTCTTCGTTTCTTTGTTTTCTAGAGTACCTATTATTAGATGGATGGGACTTTGATATTTTTTGTGCAGTATGGATTCAACTTGCTATATTTCTCATTGGGTTTACTTACTTGTTTTTAATTTTATATCTGAATAAATTGCACTACTTAGAAATTAATGTATCAGAAACCCTTGTAGTATGAGGTGGAGGTTGCAAGGTTGAACATGCAAGTAAAAGCATGTAAGAAAATTCATGTTGGAAACAAGAATGTCCCTCAATTCCAACAAGGAAAAGGTTACAAGTTCAAACATGCAAGCATAGAATGCAAGTAGATTCTTATTTATAGGAAAAAATGCATTTAAGCTTTAATTCAGACCAGAGTGGGGTGGGTATATTGATGGAACCTTGATATAGAGATTGATATTGGTCTTGGTATCAGAAAGTCGACCTTGCGCATAGGGACCTGTGCAATCAATGGCTTACATTAGTACTTATTTGATATGCATTTTTTTAAAGTACTTGATACAAGTATTCAATATGATTTTTTTTATTAAAAACCTATTCTAACTTTGTGTTAAGGTTAGACAAATTTCAATATTAGATGTATATCAGTGTTAGGCAAGTATGTGAAAGAAAGGAAAGAAGACTTACTTAGGTGACCTTTTGTTCACCCATATCATAGCAATGTCAATGTTTAGACGACCTTCACATTGGTCAAGACTCGTGAAATACACAAGTGAAGAGGGTGTCAATTGTTGCTTCCATCAATAAGAGCATTAGTTGTATTAAGGTTGAATTTAGAGGGATCATTTGAGTGTGCATTGCAAAGAAAATGAACATTCATCAACCATCATGTTGTAAGGGGACGAGAAAGAAGGAAGGGTGACTTGGTTTGATGATTTTTTTTGGTTGTGTTATCACATGCATGAATCGATGCATTTTGTCACATTTGTGTTTTCATATAAGGAACATTCACGATTGAAGGAAGATTTAAGCACCTTTTTTATTGTGTTTTCAATTCATTCTTTATGTTTTGTGTTTGGTACGAGAAAATGAGGCTACATTTTGTTGATGTACTATATTTTCCATCAATCCTTCATGAAATTTTTCATCATTTTTCTATTAGATTTTTTGTGCCTACCATCATTCTTTTACTAGTTTTTGTTTTGTTATGTTGTTGTGCTTATTATTCCACTTACTATCATTTTTTTTTGTTACATTTATTGTGTTTACCATTGTTCAACCTCTATTACGTGAGGTTTGAAAAGCATAATCAATTCTAATTTTTTTTATTGCATTACTAGCACCTACCATCACTTCTATGTTGTAATTCTTACACATGCCATTACTCATATGCTACAATTCTTGTGCATGCCATTGCTCCTATGTTTTAATTTTTGTGTTTGCTAGCATTCCTTTTGTTACATTTCTTACACTTGCCATTATTCAGCCTCTATTGTGTGGCATTCAAAAAAAAAGAATTTATTTTTATTTTTATTTCATTATGTTGTTGGCACCTATCATAGCTTTTTGTTCTTATATCCTAAACCCTAACCTTTTCCAAGTTATTTTGTCATTATTATGTTGTTATAAAATGGACTTCAATTGGGATGTTGCAAATATTGTGAGAGAAAAAAAATTTCAAAGTTTTTTCAATCGATTTTCAATTATAATGATCCAAATGTTATTGAAAAAGTGGTTGGGAATGGTGATGGTGGGGTTATATCTAACTTTAGGGCATCTACAACTTTTTGAACATACCTTCTTGGACCAAGATTTGACAATCTTGTAAAGAACTTAGCCTCTCACATATAAGACCATGATGCATATGATGTACAATTTTTACATTTTTTTCTTTATCATATATTGATTTCATCTATGGTATCAATTCTTGAAGGAATTTTCCTAATTATTTGGAAATACTACCAAAGCTAAGAATAGGTCCGCATAAAATAAAATTGTGTAAATTATAATGTAGACATCCAAGTTGGAACCTATCAATGTTGTGTTTAGTAGATCGACACGGACTTCTTGTTAAGTCTACTAGGTCAATTTGAAACTTCTTGTTAAACTTGTTTAGGGTCCAAAGGGACATCAACTAGGAGGTCCATCACATTATTTTAGTCTTAGAACTAGATTCGAAGGTGCTTTCTATCAATCATATTGTCCAAATGTTGTGACATTGAACCAAATGGTGTTCCATTTCAGCCTCCCATATAGGCATGACAAGTTTATGTTCACATTATGCTCATGTTTTTTTTATAAAAGAACATTGCATTAATCTTACCCCATATGTAGCCCACAGGGTTTGCATGCAACACATTTCATCATCCTATGCCCATGTTTCCTTATACCATAATTTTATGTTTTTTTGGACTTGTTGTTTGCAATTAAAAATGTTGTTTTCAACTATTTTAGTTGAATTTACAATTATTTTACAACTAAAATAGTTATAAACAACATTTTTAATTGCAAATCACAAGTCAAAAAAGAATTTTTTTCTTCTAGACTGCCCACTCTATCTTGATGGATGTTTAACTATTTTAGATGAAGACCTTTTCCAAACCTAAAATTATTGATGATTTTCAAAACTATTGGACATGGATCTTTAAGTTCCAATGTTTTTAATGAGCTTTTAAAGCATGTTGCCATTTTGATTAACCCAAACTCAGGCCTTCCTAACTTTCTTTAAGAAAAAACTTCCAAAAAAACACAATTTATGGTATGGGCCTCTCAAGTTTTCCCTCTAGCATAGAAGTTCACAAATAACCAAAATCCAACCATAAATTTTCTAAAATAATAGTCAAGATGCTAGTCATTATTTTTAGGGCCTTAAATGCACTTTTTTTTTGCAAGTCCTCATTAAGCTAACTCTTGAATTGTCCTAATGCACCATATGAACAACAAATTGTTTCACAAGTCTTACCATGTATTTATCAATGCCGTAATTATGTTGGATGGCACATATCTTTCAAAATAATTTGCTCCAAGTCCCATAAGTAAGTCACAAAGTTTACATAATGTACCTAGCTCAAAGAGCTTTAAATGTGCATTGAAAGGAAAACAAATTCTTTGAGAACTATGAGGAGAAAAATATATAGTGGGGAGGAGTGAGCAAAAACAAATAAAGGGAAAGGATAAATGGTTCATCATCCAGACAAAAAAACCTTTGTGAATTGTGATAATGCTTGATTGATAACAATCATACTTTATGCACCCACAAACCATTTTTTTGTTTTGAAAAACTTTAGTTCAAACCAAGTTTAATGATTCGTCAAACATAGTATGGACAATGGGTAATCCATAAAGTTATTTTTTGATGAAGGTTATGACATGTCAAGTGAAAAAAAATGGTGAGCATATGATTTTACAAAATGTCATAGGATAGGTTAATTTTTGGTAATTGTTTTTTGGATGGGTTTGGGCAAATTGTTCTAGTTTTCTTGACATGCGCATGTTTTTTTTAATGTAGATTTGACATGTGACAAACATTGAAAATGCAAAAATAAATTTTACACATGATCACTTTTTTGTTGGTTTGTTGTTATGTATTGTTGGAAGGAATTTTGGAGCATGTACAAATCTATGTTTTTGCAAAGAAATTGTAAAAATATGAGTGTAGAAGATGACAAGTGATTCTAAATTTGTTGGGATGACTAGTTTTTAGGATTTACTATCACCTTTTAGAGCTTTCTATTGGTCTTGTTTTGTAACTATTTATGCAACAAAGGTGAAAGTTGATTTCAATTGGTGTAGTGAAGGACCACCGATGTGCAATTGTTTTCTTGTTTGCAAGTAATCCTACTAGCAAGAAAAGCTACCTATGAAGGGGGTAAGAGAAAAATTAGAGGAAATCAATTATGGTTATTTTGTTGGAGTTTTAATGGGAACAATATAATGCATTTTGTAGTTGTTGGAAATCACATTTTAGTTCCATTTGACTTGCTTTGCTTCTTGTGTTTTTATAAATCAATGGAATCTTAAGGTGCTAGTCTTTTATGATGGCAAAAAATGATAACCTATTTAGTGGTTTCTGTATCTTGGAATACCCATGGGTTAGTTACAAAATGAAAGCCATAATTGGGAAAGAAGTAGCATTAATGGGTCCACATATCTTGTATTTTATATAATCGTCAATTAGGGGATAACTACATCCATAATTCAAAACTTTAAACATGTGGTGCTTCTTAGTATCTCTAACAAATATTTGATAATATTTAGTAAGGCATAAGGAAAATATCACATAGAAGTCAATACATAGAAGTCAACAAATTGGTCAATATGCCATTTGATCATTAAAAAAATTACTTGAAAACGTAATAGGCCATGAGTACAAAATCATTTTGAATAGATAGAAAGGTGACACAATGTCTTTGACTTTAAGAAAAGTGTATTTTGAAAGGTGGACAATTTTTTCAATTTAGTCAAGTTCCAAACATCCTAGTGGGTTGTTGTTATTTTTATTTGGGCCAATGCACATATCAAAAGATGCACATATATGTTACTTATCCATGGCCTAATTTGATGCACAAAATGGTTTATATAACATAATATTTTCATGTGATGCAATGAAGGTGTGTTGTTTTGGACAAAAATAAAATACCTATAAAATAACATGTAGAACCAATTTCATTTAATCCACCTTTTGAAATTATGATTTTGTTATTGTTCTTAAGAACACTTTCCATTTAGAACAATGTTATAATCATTTTGGAATTGTTGTCTATGGTATTTTCCACAAAAAAATTGCAAAAAGTTGCTTAAGACAATTTTTTGGGTCACCCTTACGAACCATCAGCCCTTATTCTTTCAAGATTATGGTATGATGAGTAGATCTAGTTGAGGATTATGAAAACATTTCATGACTACTTAATTAACTTTCCTTTCATCAACTCCATGCGACAATTGTGAAAACATTCCATATTATTTAACTACCTCACTGCTTTCATTAACCCACCTACTAGATATGAAAAGACAAATTAACATGTGCCTTTTCATAAATGAAGTTTCATAATTTGGTTCAAATCAACTTGAAAAAACAATTCAAATCAATTGAAATTTCATTTTTAAAAAAACCACAAAAACAAATGTTCAATTTAATTCACTTCAATTCAATAATTTTAATTCAATTCAATTGAGTGGCATTCAATTCAAGTTGCATTATGAAAATTCATTTAATATTAAATCATTCAAATGGAACTTAATTTTTACAAAATAATTCATCCTTTTCAACAATTCATCATCATTGGTAATATGTAGTAATGCAAAGCCCAAGTGAACTATAACCAAACATGGAGGAACACAAAGTGAAGGATTCCTTCACACCATTGACATGCAAATCATTTTGAAAAACTTACATTTTAAATGTTTGTTTTTCACCTCTCAATTATTTAGTTGGAAGATATGTTAGTTTGTCACGTCCCATTTATTTTTTAGGGGACACCATGTGTTAACCCATCCACATTTTGCAATAGAGTGTAAGCGATGTATGTTGCCATGTGATCCTAATCATTTGAGCATATCAATCCACAACTCTAGAATCCACTAGATAATTATTTGATGCATTACACCCAAAAAGATGAGTGGATTGCATAGTGGCTAACATCATGTGTTTTGACATTGAAATGGATTAGTTTGCCAATTTAGAAATTAACTACCTAATTGTATGTCTTAAACCTGTCAATTGTTGGTTTTCACACTACAAGCAAGATACTTCTTCACCCATCTCTTTGCATTTGTTGGTTTTGATTTTTGTTTTGTTCTTTTGGTTTTGTGATCATTAGAAGGGGCTTTATTCCAGGTCTATTGTATCCATATGCATCCATGTACCCTTTCCTTGAGGTGTAGGGTTTGATTCCCTACAAACTCCACTTGCTATTAATTTAGGCTCCTTTTTTATTATTGCTGTGCTCAACATTTTGTGTAAAATTGAGACATACACCCCTATCTACTTCATCAAGGACAAGATTAGATCATTATGCATCCAATTGAATCATTTTGTTGGAGACAATGTGGAGTATGACATGAGTTTATGGGAAGAATTCAAGAAAGCTCATAGACACCTTGCTTCTTCCGGTAAAGGAAAACTGGGTTTTAAAGGTCTGATCAAAATATCAAGTTATACACATGTCAAAATGATCCTCAAGTTGTTCAAAAACTACAAGAGGTGACCTTGAAGAATTCAATGCATAGACTGATGAAAACATCCTTCCTTGCTACACAGAAAGGGAAATTGTTAGAGCACTATTGGCAAAAAGAAAACATGGGTGATTTACATAACTAGAGTGCCATCCAAATATTAGCATTGAAGAATTAAAGAACCTCTGGTTGAAGAAGCTCCAATGTTTTGAACCCCAACTCCTTTACAAGCAATTGCAACAGGCTTTTACTTTCCGAGCATGAAGTAACATGACTTATTGCACTGCCAACATGGGTTGTGGTCCAGTATTTTCCTTTGTAATCGGCCTCCCAGCTAAACAGCCACTTCTTAGTTATTCAATTGTGACACCCAGCAAAAAAATAATCTAAAGAAATGTATGTACATTGATGTTCCATGAAGGTTTTCGAAATCAATTTCCCCTGGAGAAAAAACTCTTCAAGAAAGAATTGGAAGATAGAGCATTGAGCAAAATAGGGCGGATATGCCACCCTTGACAAAACCACAATTCTCTACCCTTCCCAAAAAAACCTGTCAATCCTACAAAAATATTTGCTCTTGAGCACTTGCTTTGCTTGTGCAAGTCTGGCACAATAGTCTCTGGCGCTTCTCCCTTGAAACCTCCTAAGACCTAATCTGCAATAACACAGTAAAAAAAAAACCACCCATGCTCAAAGAACAGAGCAATTTGCACTTTTGAATCATCATCGAGCTGGTGATGCTCGCAAACTTGAGCTGCCTAATGTAAGCTCCAACTCATCGGGGACCTTTCTTGACATGCCCAATACCATATTCTCATGTGCATTCCATGAGAGGTCCTGTACATGCGTGCTCTCAAGATCAATACCAAATTTGTCTGCTGCCGTTCTAGAAGGATTTAGCAGCCTTGGTGCAGTTAGAGGGCCAGTACAAGGCATGCTTGATGCAAATTGCATCAGGCCACCACCGCTGCCTCTGCTGCCATGCCAAGGATTGCAATATGGTGTCTCTTGAGCTGCTTCAGTTTGGGCAGAGGTTGGGAAGGGACCCAAGCCCATGCCTCCAAGTATCATGTGGCATGAAGAAGCTGCTCCTGCTGCTGCTGCCCCAGTTGTTGATAACCCTAGGGCAGACCCAACTGGGCCTGTATGCACTCGGATCCCATTAGCCCACTTGGTGAAGCTCGAACTGCCCATATTTGCAAACTCGAGAGCTGCATCAGTGGCCACCAGAGAGAAGCCTGATTCCACTTCTGCATCTGCCACTGGTGTGTGGCAACCATCTGGGGTATCACAAAGGCTCACTGGGGTGCGCTGCTGCTGCTGCAGATGTGAAGTCTGTTGGTTTGATGCTGCATGGATTGCAGCTGCTGCAAGGAAGCTTGGATGATGCTGGTGTGCAGACCAAGCATTGACAGCTTGGGAGAAAGCATGTGTTGGACATGGCTCAGGGGCGGGAGGAACACCATCTTTTGCTATTGCATCCCAATCAGGTTTCACAGCAGGGAGAGTACCTCTGGTAGTTGGAGAGCTCAGAGGTGGTGTAACTGGTGCACTGGAGGAGTTTCCATATTGCATCACATGCAATGGCGGCAGACCTGCACTGCTGCTTGTGCTTGCAGTCCCACTACCACCACCACCACCACCACCACCACCTGTACCTGCTGCAGCTGAGGACAAGCCCTTGAGCCATGGGATGAGCGATGTGCCATCTCCAGCTCCTGGATATGAGGATGCTGGACTCACAGATGGTGATGGCGAGACCTCCATCTGGTGATGATCTAGAGCTCCTGCTGCTGCTGCTGCTGCTGTTGCTGTTGGTGGCTTTGTTCCCTGCAACCAGCAGATCCCCCAAATCTTTATTTGTTAGGAAATGCGAATGTGGGAAGGAGAAGAAGAAGCAGGGGGGAGAGAGGAAGGGTTTTCATCATCATGCCTTGCGGTAGGTGCTACCGTCCTCGTCCACGATCCAACCAGCTTCTGCACAGAGCGCCTTGAGCACTTCGTTGTTGTCGCAATGCTTAGGTAGCTTGTAGTTGCCGTAAGTACGCAGTCCCGCGAAGATCTTGGCGGCGATAGCTCGCCGACGCCGTTCCCTTCTCTTATTGTTCTCTCTCTCCTTCCAAGTGGGCAGCCGCGTTCCAGACGTCATTTGTTGTCGTCCTCCTTCCCAGTTGGTTTTCGCAGCTGCTGCTGCTGCTGCTTTTCAGGCCTAGCTAGCTATCCAATCGATCACAGCTTTGAACTCTTTTCGATCTAGTCTTCTAGTCACATTCGTAACTCATGTCTTCCGACTTTTCTTCAACCCTGGCCTAGTG
>Ga0209611_10007564_pt1 | contig 17348 bp, 8 predicted proteins | sample S1TSphgellanicum_3_FD_187693 | JGI IMG/M metagenome (GOLD analysis project Ga0209611, IMG submission 187693) | Host-associated microbial communities from peat moss isolated from Minnesota, USA - S1T2_Fc - Sphagnum magellanicum MG (SPAdes) (version 2) | ecosystem: Host-associated > Plants > Peat...
TTGCTGAAAAAGAGGTCCAGAGAGTAGGCCAGTGAGGGAAAAAACAATTAGGGCAGGGAGAAATAAAGGGATTTTCTCCACCCGGCCGGACGGACAGTGGTCCCCCCCCCCTGTGCTGGCCCCCCCCCGCCCCATGCTGGCCCCCCCCCCCTCGCCCCCTTACCAAGCCAGAGTGGGCAATGGGAAGGACTGGGTGGGGGGGAGCTCGACGGGTGCATTATGCATCGGGTTCACACTAGTGATCAATTAGTGCTAAATCTCTATTGGGAACAATTAGTTATTGATTAATGATCCTACACCACCAAACTTAAAGTACATTGGTTCACAAGGCTCATTACCTAGTGTAGAATGGAATGGCCAAGTGAACACTTGACCTAAGACATTGCTCTTTTGTCCATAAGTTCAAAACATTATTTACATCTTGGCTTGGTGCATCTATGGGTGTTTAGATTGTTAAAAATTGATTTTGCAATGACCAACCTAAAAAACACATTTGAAGATTTCGGCACATACAATTTCTCAGTCTATTTTTGTGTTGTTCCATAGCCTTTGAAACTCAGAGAAATAAGGTAGAGGTTAGATTCATGCACCCATAATTCTTTACATCACTCAAAACAAATAAGAATTGAGGAAGACATGCGGTTTAGAAATAAAGGACTAATCTTTTTTTAAGAACACACATTATGGGATTTTGACATGCTTTGTGCTTTTTCTTATCTTGCTCCTTTTGTCTCTCAAGTTGAAAGAGGAAATGAATTATTCCAATTCTTTCAAAAATATTACATAAATAACCCCTTGTTGGTACTACCCTTGACAAGCAATGTGCTCTTTGTCATTTTTGGACAAATGAGCCAAAGTTATTGAGTCTAGAGATATTTTGGTCTCTGAAAATTGATCAAAATTTTCAAAATGATTTTGTCACTATAGGCCATAAGACACTCTGGTGTTAATCCCCCTTACAGTAGATCGGCCCATCACCAATCGCCTGCCTATGACCAAACAGTTTGGCAAATCTTTCTCAATTCTTCTCCATTTTCAGTGATTTAAAATGCCATAGGAACCCCTTCTCAAGCTCTACAAATCATCTTTGAAATACAAAGCCAAATAGCCAAAAAAGAGCACTAAAGAAAATGCATTTTTTCAATTGCAAAATGTGTTTTTTTTTTCAGTTTTCTTCATTTTGATCCCTCTTACTTTCAAACATCATAACTTTCTTATTTCTTATTCATTTAAAAAAATTTAAAGTGCTATGAGAGTGCCATCTGAAGTTCTACAAATCATTTTGGAACTCTAATAGTAACAGAGCAACATAAAATGAATTTTTTGAGTGTTTGGGAACTGGCCTTTGTAATGTTCAGTGATTTGTTTTTTTGAGTTCTTGACCCCTTTACTTTGGGGGGACAGTAACCTTCTCATTTTCAATTTGCTTTTGATGATTGTTAGTGTGTCAGATGTGTCACAAGGAGGGGTTCAAGTTTTGTTTGGACACCAGAAACAACGGAGCCCTCCCCTTGGATCCGGCCTGCCCTGAGCCTTTATGTGTTCGGTCACCGGTCGATCTACCCTAAACCAAAAGAGTATTGGGATGGATGATGTTGCAAGAGGTTTAATGTGCTTGGGCCTTAGGCATTAGGAGCCCACAACTAAATCTGCAACTCCATTCAAGGAAATTTATTAGTCATTCATCATTTCCTGCCAGGGAATTTTCTTAAAATGTTTGGCGATGAAAGATACTGAAAACCCCCAAAAATAGGGGAAAACTCATAGGTGACCATGGCTGTTTTTTGGTATTCTAGAGCTAAAGATTGAAGAGGAACATTATACAAACATTCGCACCAAATCTTGTCAAATCAATTATCTTTCATCACCAAACATCACGGGCATCTGAAGGGAGTTTGTTGACTGCAGATCTTCTAGAAACCACCCTGGGGAGTCATGAAGTGCAATGCTTTAGGTGAACAAGTCTTCTATCAGTCTGAGCTCAAAGGAATAGCAAGATAGAAACTAGAGCTCCTAGAAAACTCAGGAAGAAACAGCTGGCTTGAGCTCCATGGGTTGCATGGCGATTAGGATTATACCCAACACCTTGATCACCAGACTGTAGATAGAGTCCAGGTTTGTTCTTGAAACGACTACAGACAGCTCCAGACTGCAGATTATTGTACAAAACATCCAAGTAAGTGAGATGCTGAAGTTTGCAAAGCTGTTGAGGGATCATGCCTGTCAGGTAATTGGACTGCAAATCCAGGTGCTGAAGATTGCTTATGTCCCCTAAGCTGGAAGGGATGGAACTCTCAAGGTTACAATCATTCAGCAGGATGGCCACCAAGTTTTCAGGGAATGAGCCCCAGGAAGAAGGAATCTGGCTGATGAAGAAGATCCACTGCAGCTTCAAAACCTCCAATTGAGCTAAATCTGCCAGTGTTGAGCCGAGCTGATCAGCTAGGCTGGAGCTGGAATTGCTGCTATTGCAATAGGGTTGTTGATTGGGAAGAACCAATCACGTTATGTTCAGTGCAAGCACTAGTGCAATGTCAGATTCCCTGCAGTAGACAAAGGGCCAGTTGCAGCAATTTGTGCCTTGTACCCATTGGGCTAGCAATCCCTCCCGGTCGATCAATCCATTCTTGAAATCCAGCAGTGCATCTTGGGATTCAGGGCTGCATGTCCAAGCACTGGATGAGGTGATGAACACTGAAATCAGAATTAGAAGCTGTGTAGTGGTGAAGACTTTCCCAATCCCAGAAGCTTAGGGCAAACTCAGACCTCTTTGTCTCCTCACTCCCCCATGCCTACAAGAACACTGTATCTGATGCAGCTCTAGTGCATTTTCTTGAGACGCGGAAAAGTCCATTGCAGATAGTGAATTCTAGTCCCAGAGTTGCCTGCCAAATTTTGCAGCAAATCTCACGGAGTGTGACTATGGCTCAGACTTGAATCTGAGCTGATGAAACCCATTCTCCAATCCCTAGATCACTCTACAATTCTCTCTCTCTCCACCTCCAAAGTGAGCTGAAACACAATGAACCTTGGGGGAGATGGCAGCTGAAACTGAAGCTCCCACTGCAGCCTCTTTTTTTTTGGGTGGCTATGTATAGCCAAAAAGCAAGCTAAACTAAAAACTAAAAGTGCTGCAATCAAGTGTTTTTTGAGATTTTGAATAGTCATAATTCGACCAAAATGTAGGAAGAATCGCCAGATTTCTCTATAAATGGTTCAAGTAGGTAGCCAAAAATTTAGGAGGATACTTTAAAGAATTTACTTTCATATTTAGCTAATAGTCAAATTTGGTTAAATCTTCATGTGGATCATTGCCACTTTGGCTACATCACAAAATTGACCCCCAAAAAAAAGAGGCTCCCAGAACAAATGACCAGTTCAAATGGGCCCCTTTGTGACCACTAAAATTGGGCAGAATGAATCTGGGCCCACCAATGCACCATAATGGATGGTTCAACGTCAAAAAATGGTTTTTTGGTTGGGTTCCAGTTCCCTAACTAACCATGGCGGTTAGCTCAATTGCTTTTTTAATTTTTTGGGCTACTTACCAGTGTTCTTTTAAAAGTCTTTTTTCATATCGAAAATTTGGAAAAATTTAACAAAAAATTAGCAAAATTATTCGAATTTACAATAGAAAAAAAATTCAAAAATTTCCCAATTTATTTGTTAAAAAATAGCGAAATTTCGCCATTAAAGAAAACGCTGCTACATACCTAGTTATTGCCTATTTTCCTACGTATCTATCTCTATATAGGACTTGTTTCTTACAAGATGGGTTACCAAGGTGAGACCAGAAATCAACTCAGTTGAGGTTCATCCACATAGTGTTGGTGGGTGTTGGTTGACTCTACCCATACAAATGATACCAATTGTAACAGTGTAAGTGGGTGAACTCTTTGTAACATCTAGGAGAATTATGTGTAGGCCAAGGTTGCATCCCAAGGCCTTTGGGAAGGCCCTCACAAGGCTCAAGGGCAGATGAACAAGGGCTGTTTGCAAAGAACACCCTACTTATTGAACTAACTATTTCCCCAGAGTTCATGCCTCTGCCATTAGCCGAGGCCAAAATTGGTGAAGAGCACATGTCAATGTAGAAACTCTTGGGCATCAGATTGTAAAATTCTGGCTCTTGAACTTAAATCAATTTGTGGGTGACTGGTGGATTTATATCATAGGCACATCTGATAAATATGGATTCAGAGTCACCAAGAAAACATGTAAATTATTTTGAATCATAGACTACTGCAATAATAGCATTGATAGAAATTTAAAAACATCTGCTGTTATCATAGTAGCTGCATGATTCAAGTTATCTAATTTATCATCAAATCCTTTCTTTGCCAAACAGTTTATTATTTTTTGTATATTGATAAGTAAGCTAAGCCCACCACATCAATGGATTTTTTATATTATTAAATTATTGCCATATTGTTGGCAAAAATTGTATGTCTATTTTGAATTGCAACTAGTAAGATATTCAATAAAATTGATCTTTTTTCTTTTGGCTCAGGTTATTAGGTAGGGTTTTACTTAGGTTAAGTCCAAACTTAAGCCACACTTTAATAAATCGTTTAAACAAGTTACGTATTATTTCTGCCAGATCTCGTAGACAAATTGCTTTAATAGAAAAATCATTTGTAAAATGCTTGTAGTTTATTTGCCGAAAATTGATGTCTTACTCCTTTTTAGTCACTCATCAAATGGCACTAAGTTCAACCCCCTGATTCTTCAAGCAAGGAGCACCTTGTATGTGCAGTATCACCAGAGAGTTGATAGTCCCTTACTACAAATCATGAGAAGGTTTCCAAGAGCCTTCATTTGATGCACTGTCCAGTAGCTTGCGAATGCATCACACTCTGGTGATACTCTGGCGATAGAGCATCTCTGTGGGCATCATTGAGGAGACAGACACAAGGACTCTCCGAAGTGGTTGCAGCTGCTGTGGAAGAGAACTTTGGAAGAGGATCAATACTTGGCAACTGATTCAGTACAGCAACACTGCTGTTAATTGATGAGTTGTCTGCACATAAATAAAAGGATTGGATGACCATGGCATCCCTGCAAATTCTGTGATCAGCAGTGGAGTGGGGGTGGAGGTTCCAAATTAGATACAGTAAACAAAGAATCAGGAATCAACCATACACCATCAAACAAACGTGAAGACCAAAATGCAAGAATCAAAGCTTGAAAACCAGCTAGATTCTTAGAAGTGAAACTTTTTGCACACATTTTGACAACAGGTGAATTTGATCAAACGATTACAATTGCTGGCAACTGCTTATCTCAAAACTTAAAGAATTAGGTTCAATTTTTGAGGATGCTTGTATTTTTCCCAACTTGTGCTCAACTAGTGCTCAATTTTCAAAATTCTCTGTCAATTTCCACCAAATGACCTCTTTGGATAAGCTCAATGACATGATTGCAAACAAGTCCACACATGAGAAACAGGTCAACGAAGAAAATCTCAGGACAAGGTTGATCACTTCAATTTACACAGGTCACCAAAGATTTTTTAGTTACACACGCCAAAAAGGGAAATTCTTGGACCCAAGGTAAATGAGAGACCTACATGCAGTGTGAATCACAACAATTGCATACAAGTGATCATGGTTTTGTCACTAGAATTTTGAATTGTGCAGTCATGTGATGTAACTGTGTGAGACCAGAACCTTGCATTGTCTGTCTGTACTTGGAGATTAAGTCTGCTTAATAGTACCTATGCCATGTGCAGTAAGATCTCCACCATGCCCTTTACTGTCAACTTCCACTACTCAAAACCCAAGGAATGTGCGCATGGCCAATCTTCCTCCAGCATTCAAACAGATTCAAGGTCACAGCCAGAAATTCGAGCTCTGAAGAGGTAATGATTAAAATTCCTCACCAATGACCCCACTTTCTTACCATCCCACTTACATAAACAGATTATGGAACAAGGACCATTCATGCTTCAAATGAAAGGTAAGGAAGATGTCAATTTGGGCCCACCTTCATTCAGCTTCAGTGCATCTTTAGTGTCTCAAAGTCATGACTCCTACATTAAGAATGCCCAGCTTGCAATTCCAAGGGAAGGCATACTGTAGGCAAACCACAAACAATGAAGGGAGCCCACTCATGAACTTTGTGCTTAGCCTCATGCATTTCAAGCATGGCAGCACGCAAAGCTGAAGATACATCTTCTCCCTCCCCCAGTTTCTGATAAAAGCGTTTCATGAGGTCACAAGTAGATGAATCAACCACTTTCCATTGTGAGACAACAACACATGGAACCCCTGCAATCATTAAATGTCGAGGCAAGTTCAAAACCCCCTCTGCCTTGATCTCTCCTTTGTACGACTCACATCCACTTAAGGTCACTATGTGTGATCTCCATTCAAACCCACATCCACTGATGTTTTCTGATGTCATTGTACCAGAATACTTTGAGATTGGGACAACAACACTGCTGCGCATGCCCCCTAATTCTCCAAACCTTGACATGTGAGCTACTTCTGCATGAGTGTCCAGCACAGCACTCTTCAGTGACATTTGTCCCTCTTCAATCTCATCGTGACCATCCTCATTGTCACAAACTTCATCATCCTGAATAGTAAGTGATGTCCTTCTCTCTGCAGCATTTATCATTGGAACAAAACCCCTTAGATTGTAAGTATATTGTTCAACATTATTTAAACTGAAGTAAACTTCAGAGAAAGATCCAAATTTGCAAAGTAGCCATTGCCAATTTGTAGAGCAATTGCACATGTTCTGGTCATCACATTGTTCCTATGCTTACTTCAACTGCACTTTTCGTGTCATCACAAGTTTCTTATAGATGTATGGCATAGCATCTATGACCTTTTTGTGTCATAGCCAGTTCCATGTACATGTAAGCATGTGCTAGCATGTTAGGTTATGGAAGTGGTAGTAAGAGTAAGAGGGAGATTCCCTGAATACCACAATTTTGCAGAGGTTTTGAACCAGGTCGAGTCAACATAATGGCACCCCTCCTGACAGTTGCATTCTGACCGATGCAATGTGCTGCAATGTGGATAATGGCCTGCTTACAACGATTCTCAGATGGATGTTTTGCCCACTTCAAAACTTCAATGGGATTTGCTTCAGGGCCCAACAACTTCACCACATGCTTCTTTCCAAACAACTCTTCGATGAAGTTCACCTCTTTTCCAGATGCCTTCAGAGATGAGTGAGACTTTCCATATGCTGCATCTCCAACTGCAACTATAGCTCCAGGTTTGGTATCATCAAGACAGTCACGATCCAATTCTTTCCAACGTTTGTCACAGTGTTGAAGCACCCTCAATGATGGTGCAACACTGATGGTATGGCACTGGATAAGGTACCCTTTTCCAACAGCAGAGTTAGGCTTTCTCAGTGCAGCAAAGGGCACATTACTGAGCAACTGCAGAACCAAAGAAAAAATTCACTTTGGATTAAATGGTTAAGTTATAATTTGAGGGCAACCCTACTTCTTGCATCTCTTTGTGACATTCAACTCACACTAGACCTCAAGCATCTAAGGTCACAATGATTATAAGAACAGAGAGGGATTATTTTCAAATCAGGAGATATGCAGAAAAATGGCATAACTTCTTCTACACAATGTGAGACTCTCCAGCTGATCCATTTCCTGAGTTGACGCTACTTAGTAGAACCCAAAAATCCAAGACCAAGAGTACATACCTCAGGTGCAACAATTATCAACTTGTCATCTGGTTTCATGTCACACAAAAGGTGTGCAATAGGAGCAATGAGCAAAACATAAAGGAATTCTAGGTCTGCATTCATAGCATCTTCATCATAGTCTTTCAAAGTTTCCACCCCTTTGTCATCAGTTGTTTGTGAGCCTTGAGAAAAATAAGTCCTCAAATTTTCCAATTTCTTCTTCAAATCAACCTCGAAAGAGATCGGCAAAAGTAATGGTGCTTTAGAAAACACCAAGTCATCCTGGCAATGTAATGTCACTGGGTTTAATCAAGATTGTGATGTGTAGGTGTGAAGGCCTATTTAATGACTTCCATCTAATGTCAAGTCCTGGAAATAATCTTTTTATCATCTACACCACAATGGGATTTATTTAGGTGCAAATTTAGCTTCTAAGTTTTAGAAACCCAAATTTTGTTGAATTTTAAGGAAAAATTGATGCCAGACATTTAGGGAATTGGACATGATCTCATATTAGCCAAGAAATGAAAGAAGGAAAGTTGAGAGCAAACCGTGGTCATAGCATAAATTATCAAGGTAAAGTAGAATTGATCAGATGTTGAGTAATAATATTCCAGAATGGTAGTTGCTGGCCCACATGCAGCTCGGCTTGACACGAGAAGCTCCCAGGCCGCTTCGTCATTTTCAGCAAATTCATCCAACTCCTTCATGAAGCGTGGTAGCTTATCACGACCAAGCTGAAGAAGCAACACATTCGTGCATGCCCTTTCTGCCCACACCAAGGCCTCAATACTTGCCAGTGCTCCTTTTTCCAGCAAAATTATGGATTGCACCAAGTTTCCTCCAGTCTTATCTGGATCGAATTCTTTGAACTTCAATCGAAGTGAAGCTGATCTACCAGCACAATAACATTGCAACGCATAGTAGACAAACTTCAAATCCTCAAGCTGTATTATCCAATGATCAGTATGGTAAGTCCAATCATACAAACATGTTCTCAGGCCCTTTGAAAACGCTCTCCCACATTCAAGTATTGGGCTTTCTTCAACCAGATTTAGCACATAAGAATTACCCCACGTACTTTCTCTGAGACATAAATTCTTTAGATGATACAACCTCATCCGCGTATAGTTGGCGAAGAGGTTGCTGACCGTTTCTTCAATAACGATTGTTTGAAATTCAAGTCTATTTGTCCACTGCATTGCATTCTGGAAGTAGCATTCCTTAGGTGAACCCTCTTTACAGCTTTGACAGTACATTTCTGCATACAGGTCGATCATCGTTTGGAGACACCAATCATACGCACGCCTGTCTAGAAAACCTTCTGGACTACAGGTGTTGTCAACACCTGTGTGCTTCCATAATTCAAGGCGCTCTTGAAGACAGGCCACTGCTTTCTCCCACCTGCAAACATGGTAGACTTGTAAGAGTTTACATGCACAATCTGGCCTCTAGACAAATACAAAATTGAAAATGTTACAATCCACCAAGGTATTAGGAACTATGCTCCCTGCCCTTGCTTGTGCATATGGTAGATCGTATTTTGGATTTCCTTACTCTTTGTTGTTGATATAAGTCGAAGCTTGGTCATACAATTCTCCCATACGTTCACCGAAGTGCTCTCTCCCCACTGCAAGTTTTTTCTCATATTGTGCATAACGCTCGACGTCGGCGGTCTTTCCTTCAATTGCTCCTATGCCTTGCATAAATGAGTAACAAAGGACGCGCATGTACTGAACGTGCTTGGCACATTTCGCAGTCCAGCCAGCCGCTTCCCAGTCACCACTCTGGTCCTTCTCCCAAGGCTTTCCATCCACGACTTCACTCATGCCTTGGAGTATTTCATTTGCCCTGTTCGGATCGAAAAACATCAAACCCAGTACCTGTTCAACTAGGTGTCTGTAACTTTGCACTCCTTTATGGCGTTTTTTGAAAAGCCTGCCGCACTCTTCTGCCCATCTCACTCGCTCTTCAGAATCGAGACGCCTATCGTACTCGCCAAAGAGAAACAAGCACATTCTATACTCAACGTCTTCATGTTGCTCCGGTTCGCACGCGCCAAAATCGAGGTCTTCATGGTGCTCCAGTTCCCACGCGCCAAACAGGTCGATTGCTAGCTCCTTGACGGATTCCTTATAGCCGACAATGTCCTGTGGCTCTTCCGCCACTCGTTCGGGATGACCCTTGGACGGCGCGGACGAGGAAGCCAACTGGTACATCGCGACTGATGTGATCAGCTTCGCGGCACTGCTATAAGATGGAAAGACCGTGCGCTCTCGAAATGCTGAAACACAGCGCAGTCCAATTCTCGTCGCTTTTTCAAATTTCTTCAAACGAAACGCGTATAGACTGGTCATCATAAGGTCAGCAAACCCCAACAACCAACGGCGAGAATCCTCATTCGGCGAGAATCCTCTTTCTATAGCTTCAACAAATCTCTTCATGTCCGCCTCATACACAGCCCGATCCTTTTTCTCCTTCAATGCTTCTTCTCGTGCACGGGAAAGAATTTCCATTAATTCGACAAACTCATTCGGCAGGCTCGTCTCATACGACAGGCTCATTCCTGTAGCTTGCACCAGCTCGCGACATCTCTCCAACTCGGCCACCCCCACAGCCCAATCCTTTTTTGCCATCGCGACTCGTGCACGGGAAAAACTTTCCTGACATTCGACACCAACGTCTACTGCAGATAACTTGCAAGCATGGTCCCAACAGACAACTTGCCCTTCGAGTCTGGCTCGATATTTTTGGTCCATTCTGCCGGCGAGTTCACAGAGGTCCATAGCTGAAGAATGCAGCTCCAATATCTTGCTAGCTACCTATCACGATCTCAATCGGGATTCTCTTCTCACTGGAATGAGAAGCTGAACGCAGCTCCAAGTCTTGCTTGCTATCTCGCTCTCAATCTGGATTCCTCTCACTGGAAACGAAAGCTGCGTTTCCCAACTTGAGAGTTGCTTGAGGGACTGAAACGTAAGCCCTAACAATGGATGAAACCACGATAAGCTCAAAGTTAAACTGTAAGTGCCTTTCTCGACACGCAAAGTTTTATACTTGGTACCAAAACCAAGAATCGTGTGGAGTCCCAGTCTTTTTTTGGGGCCACTATATCCATTTTTCCGGGAAAATAAGTCGACAAATTATTCCTGCAGATTTATAACCTTTGCTGGGAAGCATGTCGTCGCAGCTCTCTCCCTCCTAGCTACTGTTTTAGTGATTTTTGTACAAAAGCGTGGCCCCAATTAAGGCGCAATGTCCGGGGAAAATGACTGCTGTTGCTTCGGGCAATTGCACCGGAAGCCACACCCGTAAGCCTCCGCGTCCACCTGCGAACAGCAACAAGGTGGGTCCCAACCAGGGGTTTTCTTTCAAATTCCTCAGGTCGCTCGACTGGCTAGGATCCTTAACATTAATTCGCACAAAATGGCGACTGTCCGTGATGGACAGTAGAGTTTTTACAGTATCCTCCCTAGTTTTAGCGACATCCAGCAATACACTGTCTAAATATGGCGAATTCTACTCTTTTCTTCCTCGTAATCTGGCGAAAATTTTGAAAAATTTCCCAAAAACTCCTTTGTTGAAGTCGCAATCCCTTCTTTTTAATCGCCAGTTGGCGAAATTTCGCCAGAAAAAACAACGTTGGGAATCCCAACGGCGTGCCCAGCATGACCGATCCGGTTCTTCTACTAAAAAGTTACAAGGGGGGGGGGGGGGGGGGCAGAAAACTGCTCACAGGAGCCTACACAAATCAGCAGATTCTACTGCTCATGGTACCACGAGGGGAGGAAACATTTTTCCCTCTCCGTTCATCGGCATAGCGACGGTGCGGAATGTTGCCTTTCGGCCGTTGCACTGGCAGTGGACGAAGAGACATATATGGCGGTCTGCGGGGTGCAGACCAGTTTTTCCGGGTATTGGAAAGTAACCCGGTTACCCGGTCCAATCCGGATTCGGATATGAGATACCCTACCTGCCGGATAAGGGTATTAGAATAACCAGAGTGATACCATACCCGCCTATGTATTGGAATTTGTGCTACCTATAAATACCCTGTTCGCCGGGTATTGATGCGAGAAAAATTAATAACTACCTATATGTGGGTGTGGATAATCAGAACTTTACCTAGGCGGCTATTCATCCAACTTTCATCCAATTTTGTTCATTTAATGTTTTCATCCAACAACATGTTCATCCAAGACAAATCTAGACGGGTGGATCAAATTTCATCAAATCTGGAAGAGGGGGGCGAGGAGTTTTCACTGCAATTTCAAATTTTGAATGCTCAGTTCTCACTCTCACCCGGTTACCCAGCTAATACGCATACCCATATTGGCCGGTTCTAGGTAGCTTATTGCAAAAACCAGACCTTATCCATACCCAGCAGGTATTTTTCCGAAAAAAAATGAATATTGATATCCTGATGCGCTGGCCAGTCCAGCAAGTTGATACCAGGTTGGTCCCAAGAAATTGAAAAAAAATAAAATACCGATGCCCTGTGTGTACCTGGAATTTTAAAATATTTCAATAACCGGCCCGCCTGGTATTAAAAAAAACCAATATTCGGACAACACTGGTGCATACGCTGTCCGTTCCCCCACGTGCCCGGGGTCAAATTTCGAAAATGAAAACAGTTGCAAGACCAGCACTACGGTTGATGAGCTCGTTTGTTCACAGGTTGCAACGTTGCATACAAGTTCACGTGGGGGGTTATGAGGACGAAAACCCTCAGGTTGCGACGTTGCAACTTGTATACAAGTTTGTGTGTGAGAACTTGCGTTCAACTTCACGCGTGTGGGGTTTACGAGGATGAAAAAGAGGTTGCAACTTCCATCCAAGTTCATGTAGTGTTTTTTTTACTGGCGAATTTTCGCCAAATTTCGACCTGAGAAATATGATTCTAACCTGTGCAAAGGAAGTTTCATAGGAAATATGCCCCAACTTCGCCAAACTTCGAAAAAAAAATTAGAATTGTCATATTTTTATGATAAGTTCTAGTAGTTAGCCAAAAATGTAATTTTAATTTTCTCCTTTCTTATCTAATATGTAATCAAATTTGACTTAATTGTTTTTTGATAATCACCACTGACTAGTGACTACCCAAAACAAGCCTTGCAAGAAGCCCACCCTCAGTTGGTGTGTGTGGGGTTATGAGGATGCAAAGAAGGTTAGGTTGCAACTTGCATTGAAGTTGGTGTGATGGCTTGTGAGGACATAACCACTTTTAAATGCCATCTCGATGACATGCCTCTTCCTCATTGGACACCCACACCCAACTTATATGACATATTTAGTTGCCTACTTGTAGTTTTCAACTTACCGGACAGTGTTTTACATCCATAACTTGTTCAGCTCTTGGATGTGAATCATTTCCCATCCACATGCAAAATGTATTTGATATGGATGAAGAATTTATTTAAGGAAAAGTTCTTTAGAAAACCCAAGAGGGGATTGAACCCTAGGCAAAGCTCTACCCATTGCAGCTAAAGTCCTATTTATAATAAAATGAATTATAGCAAATTACATTAGGATTATATACAAAAAATTGAGTTGCAAATCTATGACATGCCTATATTTCTTGTTTTGGTGCGTATGTTTTTCATGTTTCAATGAGTCAACATATGAATCTATATAGATGAATTAACCAATAGAATTTTCTAGCAAGTTTGACTGAAATATATCGTAATTAATTCCTATCTCACATATTTCCTATATTGTTCTTCAAGTTGGAAATGTCAAGGATTTTTTTTGGGTGAAGTCAGTTTTCTAATTGCCTAAACATTAAAAGAATTTACATATGAAAAAATAAACATTTGAATTTGTCGTATACCATCAATAAATTGATTACTAGAAGAAGCTTGAACTTCTTTTTGAACATAATAACCATTGTTAGGTCCATTGACCACATGCGGTTGTGGAAAACCGTGAGCAAGGTCATAATCCCTCAATCTGCTACAATTAGGAGAAAGAAAACAACCATTAGCACCTTCCATATTCACAGCAAAACCAATCACATTTGTTGGTTCAAAAGAATTTCCACGAAAAACACCTTCAAAAATAGTTGGATCTTGATGATTCAATTAAAATGATTCATCAAATTTGAAGTGTTTTGACATAGTACCCTTCACTTTTTCAAGTTCTTCCATTAATTGTTTGTTCTTCAACTTTTCATATTCAGCTTTCAATCCTGTAACCATTTCTTTTCAGTTCCTTTCAACATGAGGAATAAATTGTCACATTTCCAATTCAAACAACAAATCATCTTTAACATCACAAGCTCAATTTGTAGTAGGTTGAACCAATGAAGCAATGGAGGAACAAAAATAAAAAGGATAGTTAATAAGCAATTGAAACATTGGGCATACATTAGCATTTGTGTGAAAATATGGACCTCTTGTACTTGTAATTTGGGAATATGGTTTATAAGTGCATGTAATGGATGGAAATCAACTAAACACTTCTTGAGATGGAAACAATTTGAAATGGAACCACATTCATTTGTGAAAAGACAAACAATTTTCAAGTAGCAACCACTTGGACCAATGTTGGATATGTGATACATGCTAGAGGTTTAAATAACTTACATGTCAGAAGTTGTGGCAAAATCAAATTACCATCTTCACCAAATGCAAAGCACAACATCAAGATGGGAATTTTTTAAAATAAAAATGACACATAATATATTGTGACAAACCATTTACATTTTCATTTGTAGTGTAACACCAAAGCCTAGCATGCACAAGTTAAGAGCATTTATAACCATAACTAGCATCTGGCCCCACAACCGGAAACTTCACATCCAAAATTACTTTATTAGCATTTCCCATGCCAGACCCCTAAATATCAAATTGTCACCCCAAATGGTGAATGGTGAAATAGGGTAGACATACTAATCACCAAACACTTAAGAACAAAGACTTATAAAGCTTTATACATTTTTCCATTGCCTTGAGATTTAAAATAAAATTGTAGCCCTCCATTTGGCACATCCAAAACTATAAAAATCTCTCAAGTTGATGAAGGCATGAGCAAGTTAAGTTGTTTGAAAGTGAAGGAGGTGATTTGCACAAACAAAACACTTCAAACTATTAGTCTACATTTTTTAGTTTTAGCTTTTTATAGGTTGTTCAATTTTTTTGCACTTCAAAAAAATTGTGTAGCTTTTAAGATGGTGCATGCATTGTTTTTAAAATCATTCAAAATGAACAAAATATGAGACCGAAAGCAAGGGGGTTCTAGATGTTATTTTCTTTTCCTTGAAAGAGGTTGTCCTTTTCTTACTTCTTGTTGTTTTAGGATTGCAAAGAAGTATGTAAATCTTAGTTCCGCTTACCATGGACATGGAAATGGGACAAAAAAATCTAGAAAATCTGGTAGGTATTTGGACATAGGGTAAGGTTCGATGATAAGTGCATTTGCCTTACAATCAATAATAAACCACTTGAGTGATTGAAACCAATTCAACCAATCAAATAATTAGTTTGATTAATCATAACAATAGATGGTTATTGTAGTGCAATGATTATCATTTTGGCAACATCACAAAATAATTTTAACTAAATCTAGTTATAACGTGATATGATAGTAAAAGAAAAATAACATTTTTTTATGTTTTGGAACTTATCATAAAAAATGACGATCTGAATTTCTTTTCCTTTTGAAACTTGGTGACAATTCACTAGCAAAAATGGTGGTGTAATGTCTTTGGACGGAAAACACTGTTTAAAAGCAAATTTCTCATGTATTTCATCGTTTTTCAATGTTTAAGGAAATTTTCATGCCACCAAAATGGGTATTATCTAGTGTTGGCCGAATATTGACCTAGTTCCAAATATTGGTATCGAATAACCTACATGTTGGTTCTATTTACATGAGATACCCAATACATAACTTGCCTGACTGGGTATTATGTTTTTTAATATTTTTGAATACCTGATTGGTAGGGTATTAAATTAAGACAAATAAATACCCTATTTAAACCTATATGTGGTACCTTTTTCATAACTTACATCGATTATTTTTTTCATCTGAATTAGTATTCTTCATTTGAATATTTCCATTTCCTTTCTCTTTTTGGCTTTCGACAATTTTGTTGTGTACTTTTTTTTTTTCGTTTTTTGTCACGACCCTAACCTTGGGCTCACAACCAATGTAAGGGCATGGAAAGGTGTAGGCCGATAATGCAATTTGGGAATCACATTCACACTCCTAGGAGTGCAAGAGAATGAGAGGATGAACCCACACACTCCCATGTGGACTTTCAATTTAGGATTTAAAATCCTTGTGGAGTCCCAAATCTTTAAAGAACAATTAAAGAGGTCAAAACTCATTGGATTAAGGAGTCAAAATGTCAATTTGATTTCCAGCCATTAAAGGTCGGGAATCACCCTAAATTATGTGCGTGCAGGTGTGTGTTAAATATCATTGGAAAAATCTTGACAAAGGTTACAATTTAATTTTAAATCTTGCCTTAATCGAAAGTTTACACAAGAAGTTATGGGCCTCCAAAGTGACGGGAGTCCTAAGTTTTGGAATTTTGAAATTTTCAACTTGGGGGATCACGGGAAAAGTAACATTTGAGTGGAACCCCCGTGGCCAATCACAAAAAATAATATAAAGGGGAAGGTGATGGCTTCTTGCAAGTTTGAGCCATGGTGAGTTTTGTGAGTGTTGTGAATTTGTGTATGTTTGCGGTTCGTTTGTGCACCAAAAATGTTTCAACTATACATTAATCAACTTGTTGTTTGGTTTGTGTAGATTAATGTGAATAATTGACCCACTTGTCATTCATCCTAATCTTCATCTTGAAGTTACAACATGCCCCTCTTACCCTCAAAGTGCTATAAGTGAAAGAGTGTACCCCAACTCTTTATTTTGTTATTTTCTTTTTCGGACTCACATTTGAGTCTTCCAAGGAATATGGGGATGCATCACTTTTGGCAATGTTGTTTTTTATTTTTGTCAGGATAGATTCCTTTAAGCATTATTTTAGATTCAATAGTCATTCGTAATTTTTAATTGTGATTTGCCTTTCAATGTTAAGTACTATAACCATCAACACATTGATCCAAATTGGAGTTGAAGAGCTAGCAATTGGGAGCACATGATTTGGCTTCAATGCTTCTTCTCTCAATGTCTTTGAAACGTTAAATGCCAAGTTAATTTCCACAACAATTAGGTAATTTAGATCTCCTTTGTAACCTTGTTTATGTGTCTTATGAGTTTAAAGTCTTGTCAAGTCTTAAGTCAAATTGTTGTTATAGAACTGAGTTGTAATGTTAATCACATACCTTTTATATTTTTTGAATGGAAACAATTAGAGGTAAAGTGGGCAAAGATGGAAACATTCAATTTGAATAAAGAGTTAGATCAATATGATGATAATGTTGTTGACTGGGAATTGGGGAATTTGGTTGAAGTCTCTGGGCCAATGGTTGGTGCGATTTCAACACCACCTATTGGACCAACACCATATTCTTATGAAAACATTGAAGCATGAAACAATTTGGATGTGGAAACGGAAATTGCATGGGAGGTATTAAAAGCTCAATTGAACCTGTGACGCGCTCCCAAGTCACGGGGTGAAACCCACTTGAGGGTTTCACAAAGTCAAGTTGCGGAAAGTTGAACTTGGTAGCACGCTCCCGGCTTCCAACTCTAGAAAGGGGTAGAGGGTCGAGTTGGGA
>Ga0209611_10007566_pt1 | contig 17345 bp, 16 predicted proteins | sample S1TSphgellanicum_3_FD_187693 | JGI IMG/M metagenome (GOLD analysis project Ga0209611, IMG submission 187693) | Host-associated microbial communities from peat moss isolated from Minnesota, USA - S1T2_Fc - Sphagnum magellanicum MG (SPAdes) (version 2) | ecosystem: Host-associated > Plants > Peat...
CAATTTTCATTTCCAAAACTGTTAATTACTTTTCTGGCCTAGGCTAATGGCAGGGAAATAAATTTGGGGAAATAGTCATCTCTCCTATTAATTAAATGAGGTGCCTCCCAAGTTCTCTTTTTTTGAGGGGAGGGGCAACATGCCAATTTGATTGACCCATCACTCCAAAAAAAAAGAAATAATGAAAACTCCCCAAAATAGAAGGTTCAATTTTGAACTATATAGTTCCTACCCCTTTGGCCCACCTATTTAGGTGAAAGGAGGACATCATTTTTCAAGCATATAAAAGTGAGGAAATATGGAAAAAATGTTGGGGAAAATATTGGGAACCCATTAGGAACTTGAAAGGAACATAGTGCAAACACACATGGGAAGTCAGGAAAAATGAAAAAAAATCTCTCCCCCTCCCCCTCGGCCCCCACCCCAAAACATAAAAAAAAAAAAAACAAGGCACCTTGAGTGCGTACTTGGGCCTTCCCATTGGCTGCATGAAATTTTTCTTCCCAAAAGACTTCATCACCATTTTTGGCATGGGCTAACACCCTTTGCAAAGAACACCCCACTTATTCAGTGTTGGGGCACATTTGATTTTTCAAAATAATTGATGGGTAGAAGTGGACAAAATGGACTTTGATACATAACACTTTAGTCTTTTGCTTATTTGATCATTTTGCTTGCAAAATGGGTTTACAGATTATCATACATATACAGAAACGAAATCCCCTCTTATAAGTTACCTATTCAATAACTTGAAGATGTCAAAAATAGGCAAACTAATGATGAAATCTTTTCAACAGTCACACAAAATGGGATTAAATTATGGAACCCACCCATGAAATCCCCAAAAATAAATAAACAGGGGGTGTGTCACACTGTGGCCTTGCCATTTACAACAAAAAGTATCTAAAGGCAAAAGAAGAATTATGAAAATTCAAATATTTCACCATGCAAAAAATACAATCTTCAAAAAAATCCCCTAAAAGAAACCACAATCCTTCAAAATGTCATAACTCTATAACTAATCTCAAGTTTCAACACAAGCTAAAATATCATCTTTCAAAAAGCATCATATAAAAATAAGCCTATTACATAGGAGCCAAAATCCATTACGCTACTATACTCTATAATGAGTCTAGACACAATATTCTTGCCGACCAAGGCAAGGCCAACAAAAAGTATCTTAAGGCAAAAGAAGAATTATGGAAATTTAAATATTTCACCAATGCAAAAATTATAATCTTCAAAAAAATCCTCTAAAAGAAACTAAAATTGTTCAAGATGTCATGAACTCTATAACCAACTCAAGTTTCAACACCAGCCAAAATATCATCTTTCAAAAAATCCTCACATAAAAATAGACCTACTATCTACCTAGGGGCCAAAATCCCATAAGCTACTATACTCTATAATGAATATCCAAGGCCAATAAATAAAGACTTATGTCTTATTATAAACTCTGATCAATCTCCTCATTTGAAGACTTCAAAGTTTGACTGTAACAACTAGTGTGAGAAAATGGGGTTCTTTTTAGAGAGCTCGGCTTGTACTCAAGAAGCTGCTGAAGAATCTGATCATCATCGCTAATTGCTGAGCAATTTTAATTCCTATTTCATAATTGAAACTGAAAATTAGCACTCAATGAAAGCTGTAAAGCTTGCACTATTCTTCCACTTTTGCAATTTCTATAAGTTAAGATGAGGGACGTTTCTTCTCAAATACTTCTATGACGATGTTGTAATCATGAGGTGACTCATTTAAAGTCTGGTGTAACTGAATGAAATTTTTGCATTTGATGGGTTGTTGACGCACCAGCATTGCTCTACTGCATAGCTATACGAGTCTAAAAGGTAGGATCGGGATTGCAGCAGCTCCTGATATTCTTACATAGACTGTGGAATTGAAGAGTACTTCAAATTTCTCCCCTTGGGTACTTGGAAGATTTGAAAAGCTCATCCCCATGATGGGTTGTTGTTGTTGTTGCTTGAGCGATTTTCTAGCTCACCAGACTAGTTGAATTTCGGAACAAATGGAATCCATTATCATGCAGAGTTCCAGCTTCAGAAACCCCTGGATGTTGTTGAGCACGTGCTCTCAGAGCTTAGCTCTTCGTTCCTCCGGGTCCAGAAGATATTATAATAAGCAACAGCAGATGATCGTGGTTGGATCTACATCGCCTTCGCCTGCAGATGCTGCAGCTTCCAGAAGATCACGAAGAAGAAGCAAAGGTGGAAACGGAGGAGGAGCGACAAGAGACGAGATCGAGCTTCAGAAGCAGTCTAGCGATAATCAAATCCAACTCTCTTTGCAAGATTCGAAGCAGACAGACGCACGAGTAGCGCTTTTGTACAAGAGTGCAGCAGCGTCGGCGGGGGCGAACACTAGTGTAAACCCAATTAGGCCGGACTCGGCTCCATGGAAAACTAGGGAATCATGGCTGATAGATGAAGCTCGGCAGATCATACGGGTCGACGAGGACCAAGGCCCCCCGAGGTGGTACTGCCCTGTGGAAGCTGCAGGCTTCCCAGAGAATGCTCCGCTCCTTCTCTGCCTTCCAGGTGTGCGTGCGCCTTCTCCTGTTGCAGTAGCAGCAATTCTAATTTCTCATCAGAAACAAGGCTTCAAGATGAATAGTTTCTTTGTGAAACGCAAACACGAAATGAAATCTTCTTGCAGATCTTCAATTGCACAAGTACCGCAAACCCTAATTTCAAGACATCCATGATGTTGCAGACATAGTTTGCAATGGATTGAGCATTACACTCCATCAACAAAAACTAGCGAGGTAAGAACACTTGTTGGTGAGGTTTTCCAGAGAATATGAAACAGATCTATCACAGAATCTCTTGAAAAGAGTGCAAGATTTGTGCTTGCAAGCATCATCCTCTTCTTGTTATTAGGCTCATGGAACTCACCTTCCAAAGCAAAGAAGAAAGGAAGGGACCTCAAACTGCTGATTGTCTATTGTCTGTTGTTGGATTGTCTGTGATTTTACAAATTGATTTCAGGCTGTTCAAGGTGCAGTGTCTGCATGTTCCATTCTGCAATCAAGCCCCCTATGAAGGTATGAGTGCACTTCATACAGTTTCTCCTCTGCAAATTTGTCTCCAGGCTCTCAAAAACACTTCTCTCCAGGGAATTTGTCAACTTGAGACTTGTAAAGTAAGTTATTCCCAGATCTGTGTGCAGCAGCCAAGCTGAATTTAAGGATCATGTCATCATCATCTTGTTCAGCCTCTCAAACACTTGTATGGAATTGTCATCTTGAGACAAAAGGATTCCCAGACCTACCTGTTACAGCATTGCAAAAGGATCATGTCATCTTGTGAAAGTGTTTGCCTTCACACCCATCATGATGATGATGATGATGTGAAGAATCACTTTGCAGCTTTGTTGGAGCAAGTGGAAGCAGTGATAAAAGAAGAACAAATTGTCCGGCCAAAAAGCACCATATACTTGATGGGGGAGGCATATGGAGGGGTGCTTGCACTCTTGCTTGCTGCTCGCAATCCCCATGTCAACCTTGTGTTAGTCCTCATTGACCCTGGTGAAAATTTCTTTCTCTGTCTCTCTCTATCCTTCCTTCTGTCACACTCTTTGTTACAATAAACAAGACCTAGGAAAGGTGTTAAGATTCAAGCTTGGGTCTATTCAATTTTGAGCTTCAAAGCTTTTCAGTCTTTCCTCATAAGAAAATGGTTTGTTTTTCAATACTCTAGTTCTTAGTTTGTGTGCGATTTGCTCGCTTCTTCAATTTTTCTTCAGTCTTTCTCTTCAAGCTCTCAAGCCTCTCTATATTCGGTCTGCTCAGTGTATGAGAGAAAGGATAAAAATGTTCTTCTTGAGTAGGGCCATTTGTATCAATTTGTAGTGAGTTTACATCTTCCTTGAAGAAAGATGGACCTTGTCATGTTCTGATGTAATCAATGTCTGTCGGTGTGGATACCTGACAGCTACATGGTGTGATGACTACCAAGTATTGTCACCATTCCAATCACTTCTTGAGGCAGCAGCACCTGTGCCCTTTTCTTCACTTGTACCCTTCCTCTTCTCCTTGACATTTGGTTAGTCACCCTCACCTTGTCATCAATTGTCTCTCCACTCTTCACATTGATCTTGTCCAGCATATTGATGTTCAAAGTATTTTGAGTTCTCAGTAGGTATGGAGAAGTACATGAGGAATCTGCAGAGGTTACAGTGTGGTACTTACACAGTTGATGTAGTATTTCCTGAGATAAAGACCAAGTTGGCTCAAAACCAAGTTACAAGAGAAGCATCTGTTTGAAAGGTTTAGACTTTTGTTGGGGATGGCAGGGGACCCAGTGACTGTAGCAAAGGCGGTGAATATGGATCCCTCTAGCCGACAGTTAGAACAAACAATGCACCTTGCAGTAATCTTGCAAGAATTGCTTCAGATACTTGCAGTAAGTATCTTTGTAGGTTGCAATATAGGTGCACTGTTGATGTCCCTTGACAGTATTTATCTGTTGCTTTCTAGTACAGTGCAACATCGTAAACTCTCAGTACCAAACTTCAGACACTACGTTGGCAGATCCTTGCTTGTGTCTCTGCAGCTGTAAATGCATTCTTTGCTGGAGAGCAACAAACCCGAGCAGTTGAGAGAAGAAACAATGAATAGTCGATGACCCATGTAGTATGAGAATGTTGAACTCTTACTAAGCCTGACAAAGGTCTGATGAACAAAGGTTTGAAGCTATCAAGTGTGGTTTCTGATGCACATCCACAATAGAAATGGAAGTTCCACCTCAGACAAGAACTGTCCACTATTTGGGGTAAAAGAGAATGCAATAAATGTTGGATTGTAAATGCTGCAGACAGCCATGTTAGTGTGGTCCAAGGCACAATGTCAATGGAAGGTGCAACAGTTGCAGCTTGCAGCCCACAGTGCAAACAGGCAGCTGGATAAAATTAGAGCTGATATCCTTTTGCTAGCCAGGTACGTATTCACATCTTCCTCACTTTCAGAGTGCAGTATTCTCCATGTGAGGGTTTAAGTTTGAGTAGAAGATATTATTAGCTCTGGAGGTTGAATGTTTCTACTTCTCAATTCTGGTGTTTGGTACCTGACAGTATCCGTCATCAAGAAACTTAGGTGTTGATATTTGAAACTAACAGTTTGTGAGAACAAGGTTGGATCTCTACTCCTCAGCTTTCAATTTGTCAGATATCTGCTTATCTTTATGCACAACCAAAATTTTGTCCTCAGTGGGGGGGAACGAAATCTGCAAGAGGCTAAGAAGTTGAAGCAGTTGCTTCCTTCCTGTTCTGTGCGTGTCTTCAAAGACTCAAAGCCAGCCCTTCTCATGGTACCTTTCCTCATCTCTGACTTGCCATGGAAGTTCTGTACCCAATCTTCTTGTAAATTGAGCTGATTGTTTTTCACTGCTAGATCTTGGAGTCTATGTTCTATAGCAAAAATGAAACATTTCCAACTTTTAAACAAAATTGGAATGCCTCTGGCACTGAAGAGTGTTGGAGTACTTCAGATTGTTAAGATGACAAAACTGGAAAACAAGAATACATGTGAACTGATTGACCACTAAAAATGGTCATGTCAAGGTTTCACTGGAACATGTATCAAGATACTGGACCCTTCAACATCAGGTAGTGGGAGTGATTGTTCTCACACATACCACATATTTTCTGTCCCAGGATGAACGCGTGCAGGTGGCAAGCTTGATAAAAGCAACACATATGTATCGCCTCGAAAAACATCGTGATATTGTCCTTGACTATTTACCACCAACTGAGGATGAAATTAAAACCTTCCATAATTCACACATCAGGTACCTCTTCACTCCTGCAGTGCAATTGCAACTTTAGAATATGTGCTGCAAGTTCAGAATAGGTGCTGATTTGGATATGTGTAATGTGTTTCTGTTATATGTTTCATTTGTTTATTGCTTGGATTGAGTTCTGTCAGAAAACCTGAAAATATGAAAAATGTGTGCTTTGTGCCATATGCACATTGTCTAAAGTACACCATCACTAGAATTCAGTTTGTTACTCTTTCTCATGGGAAGCAGCAAGAGCAAAAGTTACAATGAAATTGCACAGAAGTGAAGTTTCTTCTTCTCCTTGGACATGCACAGAATTATGAAGGAGCTCTTTAGCCCTGTGTTTTTGACTGTGGATGAAAAGGGGAAGATGAAAAGAGGTGTGCCTCGAATAACAAAGGAGCACCCAATCCTCTTCATTTGTAACCATACATTTGTGGGATTTGATCTGGGCATCCTTTTGAATGAGTTTCTAGAAGATCAAAATGTGATGATTCGGAGTTTGGCTCATCCAGCTCTCATCATGGCAGGTATTTCAGCACTTCACACTTCTTTGTAAGAACCCGAAGATTTTGATCTGTCAAGGACTTCAGTGTGGTAGGGCATTGCAGAATCAACATATGACAGTTGGAGCCATTTCAGAATCGTCGTGCGGATACTATGTAATGTGTTGGTATGTCAAAGTGCAAAGATTATAGAAGAATGGAACTTCTGATAGACATATTGGCCAATGACCTTGCCACCCAACAGGAAGAAGAAAAGAAAGAAAATCAGAAGAGAGAGTGTCCATGTGCATCAGAATAACAAGAGTGGGAGACATGGAAATGCCAGGGATGAACATCTATACATGTCTGTACACTGTGCAGATTATGTGGGAGACTTACAAGAATCCGGGTTACCAGATCTAGTCCGTCTGCTTGGGGCAGTACCTGTTACCGGAAGCAACCTGTACAAGCTTATGGCAGCTCATGAGGCTGTTCTATTACTTCCTGGTGGCTTACGTGAAGCAGTGAAGCGAAAGGTATGATAACTAACCTATGATTTCAACTGCTTTGACAGAACCATTCTCACAAAGAAGTAATTGCACAAAAGACACCCCTCTTCTTAGTCTTTGGTCTCCTTCAAATGCTAGTTTGGTGCCCATCTTCTGGAAGCATTTACAAGCTTTGCACACTTGACAGGGAGAGGCATATAAGCTTATATGGCCAAAGAAACCAGAGTTTGTAAGAACAGCTGTTCGTCATGGGGCTACCATAATCCCTGTAGCAGCTGTTGGTGGCGACGATTTTATTCAGGTACTCCAAGTAAAGATAGCCCTGTTCACTGCATCCGGTGTAGCTATTCATCATTTGATGTCATGGAAGGAAGTCATACAATAGAATTAGCCTTATTTAGTTTTCAATATGCACAATCTGATATCTATAGCTTGTTATAGCCCTGGGCTTCATAAAATTGCGGATTGTGATTGGGACAGATATTACTGGACCAAGATCAGGTGTTACAGTTCCCTGTAATAGGAGAAGCTATCCGCAATATTGGAGCCAATATCCCTCGTGCAAGGTAATACTGCATTACTATCTCATGAACAATTTGTGAAACAAGCATGATAATTGTGTTATCATGACACCATTGCTAATAGGGATAGTCTGGATCCTCACTTGCCATTGGTCAGTGGGTATGTGGCAACACAACCTTAAAGTAGTGTTCAAGTGTTATTGAAAATAACACCACTCAACATATTTCAGATCCCTGTCCCTTTTGTTGTCGGTTGGCTTAAACTGGATGGAGATTTGGAATACATCTTTTTGGTTGTGCACATCAGCAAGACTACATTGTTTGGGCCTGCAATCAATGCTCTTTCTCAGTTTCCAATGCCAATTGACAAGAAGCATCAGAACCAAGTCAGAACCGCAGCAGGCTTGCCCTATGCTGCATTTCTGAAAGTTAGATCAAGTGATGAGATGGAGATGGTCACTGTGATGATGTCTTCAGATGGACAAATAGAATTCAATGAACAGCAAGCAAATAGAGCTAGCTTCAGATAATGCTGGTTCAGGTTCAGATTGATTTGCAAAGACTTGCATCACCACTAGGATGGGTAGAGCATGTAGGTCACAAACAACACATGGTGGATTCAGAACTCCCATCTCTGATCACTCTCAGCATTTTTCATCCATCAGTCCATATCTGCATGAAATATGGCTTACCAGATAAGTACTAAAAATGCAGGTTAGCAAACAGGACTGAAGTAGCTGAGGAGTCACTTCTTGGATCTATTGGATTCCCAAAGCCACCTCCACGTATGTACTTTGCATTCCAGAAGCCTATTTACACACATGGTAAGCACCATTCTTTCTCTAAATTTATTCATAAAGTAGGTTGATTATAGAGTCCCTATTCCTGAAAGATTCTTGCTCTCAAGTTTGAAAAGTCTACACCAGCCTTTTGTGCAGCCTGCATTAGACATGTGCAAGATAAACCAGGTGCAAGGGGGCCTGTTAATTCTTTCTTTCCTAAATGACTATTTTTCCTGATGTTTGCAGAGTTTCCTCAAATTTTGCATAACAAAGAAGCAGTGGACGACTTGTACCAGCAAGTGAAAGCCGAGATTGAATCAGGTCTACATTATTTGTTGCAAAAGCGAAAGGAAGATCCTTATGAAAGCTTCATTCCTAGAATCATCTTTGAAAACACATGGGGTCATTCTGCGCCCACATTTAAGCCATAGATAGTCGTGTTAGTCTTTTGTGAATTACTACAATTGTGATTTTACTCCATGGATTGTGCAATCTCATGAATAACTGAAGACTTTTAACTCATAATGTTTTAGGTCATACCACAGTCTACCTAAAGTGTTCCAACAAAATTATTCAGATACTTATAAGTTGGAATACTTGGAATATCTCAAGTTTCATCTGTCATTTCATGTTTTCTCTAAGACTTTACATAGCCAGAAGTGGCACATTGACTTGCAACGACTCAAACTCATTGAACCCAAATTTAAAGTTGACATCATTTCAAAGGTGTGGACATGAACAAGAACATTTGGTCAAATGTCAAGGTTGTCATGTGATAAACCCAGCGTTGGTGAAGGAGTTTGATATGGACCACATTGAAGAGGCTGTGGATGCCTTGTACAACTGATTGGTGAAAAATTAAGCAAAAGAAATTGGAGGCAAGGTCAAATTGTGACAGCATATTCATGCTTTGAAGTGTTTGAATGGGTTAGTTTGTCATGTGATCAGCACAAGTCATTGCCTTGTTCACATACTATGATTGTGAATATTGTAGAATTCAATTATCTAATTTTTTTTAGCATACCTCAATAAGTGTTCGTTTAATCAAGTTTGGTAGTTTATGATTGAGGTGCGAAGTGGGGAGAAAAGTTGTGTCAACAGTTTGAATCAGGTGAACTTGGTTTGCTAGTTCATTGGGTAAAGATTCATTTTGCATTCAAGTCTTTTGATCAACCTTGGAAGTTGGGTTCAGGAAAACAAAGTTTAATATATAATTTTAATTGTTTTTTCATTAGTCCAATTTAACTTGCCTCTTCATGGTCATCATTTTGCCTAGTTAGATCACATGTGCACCCCCCCAATCACAATGTCACTATAGAGACTTAGTCCATGGAAGATGACAACCTCCATGCAAAAAACAGAAAAAAAATGGCACCCTCCATGTCCTTCAATGCTGCATTCACACCCTGAATCTAAAATCCAAAAACAATTAGATGATAATTTAAATTTTGAGATTAATCTAAATTTTGAAAAAAGGAACAACAAAATAAGGACTAGGTACCTTATTATAGGAGCATCACAAGTACTTACAACTCTTGTTGCAATATCATCTCCATCTCTAACACAGTATTGAAGAGGTCAATTGCAAACAACAAGATTTAAATGTGTGAGGACACTACAAACGTAAGAAGGCGATAATGTTAGGTAATGATAATTACAAAAATGATGAAAGTGCAAATATGAAGCTTTATAGGATAGGTAAGCCAAGAAGGAAGTAAGACAAGATATAGACAATAGCAAATTAATATGTAGCAAGTTGATATGCAACACATAGCAAGTCAAGTTGTAGTTAGCCAACCTCTTAGTAAGTTGATGACCAACCAAGCCAACGATGGCAATTAGTTACAACTAATCAAAATTTGGTAGGAGTTTGTTAAAGAACATAATCATTGCATTAGGAATATAAAGAGGAAATGGGAGGACTTCCAAGGCCCGGGGGTCATTCAAAGACATGGAGAGGGAGTTAGTGCTCCAATTTTGTAGTGTTCTTGGTGAATGTGATGATGATTTTAGATACGGTAGTTTATGCTATGTATATGTGCATGTGTGTGTAAGTATCTATGGGGGTGTATTTGAGTATGTGGGGAGGTCATTATTGCAAGATCTTGGACTATAGAATGTGAAATTGCGTATGTGTGGTATAAAGGAATAATGCACTCTATTTGTAGATGTAGATAGAGGGTGACCATTGTGTGAGGTGATTGTAATAATCAAGGTAAGAGATGTGAGACTTGGGTAAGTGATGCAATAACTAAGCTATGTCCAATTGGGTATGTGGTACTTAGGCTTGTGTGAAAAGAAATAACCCCAAGATCTATATTTTCAAAGGTTAATCATCTACAAAATAGTATATCTAACAATTATGAAAATTGGTGACATTGAAGTGTTGGCTCTTGTACTTGATAAATGAAGAAAAAACACCCTACATGATGTTCTACTTGTATTAAATTTGAGGAGATTATTCTCTATTGGGAAGGCTATTGACAACTTGGTGTTTGTAGCTATGTATGTCAAAACAAATTGCAAAATGTTTTCTAACAAAAGAGAAGGAAAATTCTTAATGATGAATCTTAAAAAAGAAAATTTGTAGAGATTGTAAACATGAAAATTGTTCACCAAATACATCAAATGTTGCAACAAAAATAAAGGGAATGACATTACAACTTTGACATGACAAACTTGGTCATATCAATGTAGATACTATCAAGGTAATGGGGAGGACCAAAGTAGTGGGAGGATTACATATACTCAATCCTAAGGCTAACCTCAAATTATGTGAAACTTGTGCAATTGGCAAGAATCATTGACTTGCATTTCCTATCATCCAATAATGAAAGAGATTTGAAGTACTTAGTGAGTTCTATCACGCCAATGTGTGCATATTGAATGTGGAATTAATGGGAGGAACAAAATTGTCACTTTATGTTTCAAAGATGACCATAGTGGTTATACAATTTTAAGTTGTACCAAAAGTTCAAAGAGTGAAGTCTTTTAGGAATTTAAACAATTACTTATTGATTCCAAGAGAGATATAGGCAATGATGTCAAGGAAATCAAGTGATAGAGGAGGTGAATCCGTGAATGGAGAGTTTAAAGATTTTGTGCAAGAATCAAAGGCTGGGATGTTGACAAAAGACAAGTGACTATGAGCTAAAATGTATTATTCAAAGAAGAAGGAAACCCCATAACTTCAACATATGAAATGGAAACTTCACCAAAATGTCATTGCAATTATCATCAATGACTTTGACAATTAGAAGAACACAATTTTCCCATTGAAATGCCATGTTTAACAGAAGTTTTGGAAATGGAAAAACAAAGATGCAACAAAATGAAGACCAAGAGGTAGGAAATGGTGACAATGTTCGAGTGAACATTCAAGTTCCGATTAATAAACATGTAAAGATATTATATATGCATGTGGAAGTACCACAATAGTATGCAAAAGTATTTAAGGTACAAAAACCACCACATTCATTTGAGGAATGAACACAAACGCATATCCTACATTTGTAGGACACATTAAGTTTGTTCCTTTACCAAATGAACCAACACAATTTGAGGTTCAATAATGATGTCATCACTATGGTTGAAATGAAAAACAACCATGGAAGAGGAAGTTACTTCTTTACACATGAAAAATGAGACATGGAAATTGGTAGGCAAAGGGAAGACAATCTGTAAAGTGCAAATGGGTTTTTGAAATAAAACCTTAAGTTGATGGCATTGTTGAAAGATACAAGATGAAGCTTGTAGCAAAGGGGTGTTCATAGAAGTATGGTATTGACTATCAATAGACATATGCACATGTTGCTAAATTTGATTCCATCATGACAATCCTTTCCATTGTTGCAATTGAAGATCTTGACATGATACAATTTGACATAAGAACAACATTCTTGCATGGCAAGTTCACATAAGAAATTTTTATGGAGGAGCAACCACAAGGTTCATCTTTTCTAGTATGACCTTCATCCCCATGTAGTAAATCCTTGTATCTACCTTTATGGTACACCCCCAAAAATTATTCACTGTTATATTTGTGGATGATGGTTTAAATTGTTCCTTAGATGGGGGAAAGCTTATAGAAATGGTCAATTTTCTCCATTAGAAATTTGAATTAACATTTAGTGATGTAGAAGTTTATGTAGGTTTGCCAACTATAGAAATCAAAAGTTTGAAGTTGAGAATTCTTGATGAAACATGTTACATTTACATATCACTGCTAAATTTGGATTGGTTGAAGCATACATTGTTATCACCTTGGTGGTCTCAAATGTAATTTGCCTAAATGTTTCACATGAAAATGACAATGTGAAGAAGACTTTCCATACAAGAGGTAGTAGAAAGTCTTATGTTTAGGAGTATTCATCCAAACATTGCATACGTAGTCAACACGGTGGCAACATTTTCTCAAAACCGTAAGCAAATTCATTGCACTACAATGAAGAGGATTTTCAAATACTTGAAGGTGACAACAATATACTCATTATGTTATTCATAAGGAGAGAACCTGAGTTGACATCCTTTGCAATTGTTATCTATGCTGAAGACTTCAATGATTGAAAGTCTAGAAGTGTGTGTGTCTTGATGCTCAACCAAGGAGCAATGTTATGGGTCAACAAATAACAACTTTGCATTGCAAGGTCTACCAGAGATGTAGTAGCATGTTTGGTAGTAAAAAGTAGTGTAGGTGTAGTGCTTATTGATAGTTATAGAATCAACCCACTATTCTCTACAACAATAGTCAAAGTGCTATTCAATTAGTGCTTAATCTGGAGTTTCACCAAAGGCTCAAAGCACATAAATTTGTAGTTCCACATGTTAGGGGATTTTGGTGGGTAAAATGAGATCCACATCTCATGGTGTATTTGAATATACCTATATAAATGGAAGATATTCTTATGAAACTGCTCACATTTGACAAGTTCATCCCTTTTCAGAGAATGCTCGATTGATATCCAACTCACACAAAGAAAGGCTGAAGAAAGTTTCACGGTGTTCACAGACGTTTTTTGTAGTCACATCTGTGAAAAGAATGAGAAAAGAGTATTTCTTGAATTGCTTTTCCTGTCAGGTTGGTACCTTGCTGACATGGGATTGCTGGCTTTCTGTTGTTGCAGTAGTTGCTTTCTTCACAAATGCATAATAAAAGATGGTCACATTTCTATATCGATGTGTGCTTGTGATCTTATTAGCATTGTCTGTTTTCTGTTTATCTATGAATTTCCATCAGTTCTTAAGGAAACAAGACTTTGGAAAACAAAATACTAAGAATAACTTGCAATTTCACCTAAGGTTAGCAACTGAATACAGCAAGGTACAAAACTTCTGGTTAAACAACAATAAAATTGCTACAGAGCGCATCAAGCCTTAAACGTCAAATCAGCAAGCCTTGCAAGGTTTACACCCTTGCATTCTTCCTCACCCTAAATTTTTAGCAAAGTTAGGAAATTGGCATATAAATTTCTTAGGAAATTGAAGAAACTTGTCTCCGGTGGAAAACATTGTGAAAAATGTTGGCTTGACCTTAGAAACAATCATGTGGGTAATCGCAGGAGATCTAGCCGCATTGTCAAAGCTGTGCTTTGTTGCTCAAATTTGTTTTGCAGTTACATGACTGACTGCAGTATCAAGATTCCATCATTTATCATGATTGCTTTAACTTGACATGCAGCACAGAACTATTAGAGGGATGGGCCACTTGTTGGGTATGTAGAGAGATGCACACCACAGCCAACACCAACTATGAATGAAACTGCAAGTACATCCACTGGCAATGAAATGACATCATTGATAACTACACAACTTTGTAACCTCTGTAGCAAGAGGTAATTACTTTGCTAACAAATCTGCTTGTAAATTATAAAGTTGTCCCAGAGGTCCATTAGTGATGAATTCGTTAGGGTTGTCTAGCTGTTGATACATCAAAATTCTACTGAGGGAGATTTGCAGCTACAGTTGTAATGACTTTGTAAAAGTTTAATCACAAATTTTGTGGATGACTTGACTGGGAATTGCTGCTTGCACAAACCTTACACTCTTTCTTTATCTAGAAAGAGTGAATTGACATGATGTATGAAGATTTTGTGTGTATCTAGTGCTCAACTTCTTGATGTCTAACAAGTGGTGACAGCAAAGCCGATCCTTTGAGCCACCCGGTCGTAGATCACCAGATGATCTTGTTGCTGAATGTTGCCAATGATGCTAAAGCCCTCACTGCCTGCCATAGCCAAACAGAGCACAGTATTGGCTGTGTCGACAATGGCAAACAGGTTCTCAGGAAGGAGCTGGAAGTTTGCTTCACCCTGGAACTGGAATGACATTTCTGGAACTGTAGGGTTGGTAACACCTGCAATGTCGAAGCACAAATCCAGTCCGTATGGAGTACCATCGACTAAAGGATACGTGATCTGTGCCTTGAAAGCCTGCATCCGTGAGAAACAGGATCAGAAAATCATTAGGACTGGTGAATAGCAAAGCACAGGATTTGCTGCTGATGCTGTTGTTGCTGCTAGTTCGTTGCATTCTGCATCACTCACAAAATAGAGCAAAATAGAATCTCTATGTCTGGGTATTATGTCCAGCTTCCTCTTGCCGGGACGGACATGTTGCCGAGGATTTCCATGCAATAAACATTTGTGTATGGGACGAACAACACAACACAAATGGGTAGAGCTAGTTGGCAGCCTATGCGTCTCTCACCGTTAAAACGGCTTCGTAGGCAGGCAGAGTAAGCATAGTAATGGTGGTTCCCGAGTCCAAGATTGTTCCACCGGCGCCGGAACTGTCGATGTCAAAAGTGCTTGCAGCGATATCAAGATTGTTTCCTCCCACGCTGATACCCACCATTTGAACATAGTAGTAGGTAGGGTGTAGAGGGTTGCTGACGATAGGAGTATACTGAACGCCAGCAACTACATCCACATTCCCGAACAGAAGTGCGCTGGTGGTGGTGGCGGCCGCATTTAAGTTGACCAAGCAGTAGGAGAATCTATTGGGAAACGTTGAGCTGAGCTGAGATATGAGAGACACAGGACCTTGCCCAAGTCCTACAAGCCCACCAGCACCAGCAAACGTGCCTTGGTTCGAGTGTCCACAGCCGAAAGCAAAATTTGGGATGCCTTCAGGAATGCCGCCATTCCTTAGAGAGATGGTATCGAAAGCTAGTTCACCGGAAGTGCTCGACTGATCGCCATATACGTAGTCATACTGGCAGGCTGCATCGGCGCATCCTTGAACCGGAAGGGCCTGTAAGAAGATCAGAAGGTGAGCACCACGCACATCAGGTCTGATGTAGCTGGAAATCCAAAACTGAGAGAAGAGACAGCTGGGCTAACTCTCAGAAGTATGCAACATATGTAGATTTGCACCTAAAACTTGTACCTGGCACAACGGGTTCGTACAAGGCACGGCGTGAAATGTTGATGATTTCGAAGGATCGAACTTGCTGGTTGTCTGCTGATAGCAGACTTTGCACGGCAAGCACTGCACCCAATTCAGGTCACTACCAGTATCGACTATTGCAGCGAATTGCTGAGGAGGAGTTCCAAGAGACAGCGACATGAGATATTCTCCGGTGCCCGCCGAGACTGCGCTTTCAAATTTGTTCTGGGCGCTGGCGGAAGCTGGGGTTCGCATTTTCTCTCCCAAGTAAGCGGCACGAGAATAACTCCTTTGCAAAGCCTCGGCAAACCGCGTTTGAAAGCTTTTGCTGCTAGAAGAACTGAAAGGAGAATCCGGGTGATCTCGGTGCATAAGCCGAACACGAACCACCTGCAAGAGATCATATAACACAGGATCATCAAGCAACTTAGTTTTTGCACGGTAACGTGGGACTGGACCATGGGAACGGAGAGCTGCTCAAATCCTGTCATGAAGCTAGCTATTGCACCAGTAAAGACGGCATGATACCTCCAGAGCTTCGTGCACACATGAATGTCCCTCAAAACAAACAGCCCACAACTACTCACATCGTCATCTTTCGTTGTCTCATACTTGCAGTCAGCGAGCTGCACACGATCGACGACATGTCTCGTCAAATTCGAGAGCGGAAAAATCTCCTTAATCAAATCTGGGGCCGGCTGCAGGAAGGTGCGCTTCAGAGATTCCGCTCCCACACATTGCACCACCGTTGTTAGTACCACTAATATCACCACCACATACAAGACGCGCGAGACTCTTCCCATATTTCTTCTCCAGCTCCTCCCTGCAGCATCTGATCCAGCTCCAGAGCTGTGCAATCTCATTTTATTGACAAGGACGTCACGCGCGGCGATTACTGCAGCTGCTGGACGTCCTGCAGCTCCTATCTCTAATGCAACTCTGAAGTTGCTGTCTCTTCGATTCTGACAAGCTAGAGAAGAGATACCCAGCCCGCCTCTTTGCTTGCCACACTACTGACTGTGAGCTCGCGTACTCTTCTCTTTGGCACGACCAAAACAAAGACAGCTTTCTCCTTCCAGTTCTTCTACTGACGCCTGGTGGGACCTAGTAAGTTTTGCATGGGCTCCTGCAACTGGTACCAACTGCTCCACTAGGCTGGTCCACAACTGTCGCGCGCGCCAGTATTTATTCTCTCCCTCTCTCTCTCTCTCTCTCTCTCAAACAAATGAGCGCTGCCGCATCATGGGTACGCGCGCACCTGTTCTACACAATACTACAAACGTGGAGCGTGGGACCTTGGCCGAACTGTACCAGTTTTCCAGCCAGTGTGGTCTTCACTGCTTTGGCTACTAGGTAGTCCACTTCGAAGTTATAGCAGTTCCTTTTGGGGCGAATTTTGGCATTGTTTCGACCTGAAAAATATGATTTCCACACATACAAGGGATTTTTCTGGGAAACATCATGACCTTAATTTGCCTTAATTTTTTAAATTAAAAGTTCATTTTTTACCACCAAATTGAGTGATTTTTGTGTCATTGGACAAGTAAACTGGAGGGCCACAAATGTTCTTTCACATCATAAGTAAAGGAGCATAGCAGAAACACACACCAAGAGGATGAGTGAAAGTTAGCTTTAATTTTTTTGAAAAATTAGCTGTAGACCTCTCTCTACTTGCAGCCCCATATCTTTCTCATTTTCAGTCTGTTTTGAGTGATTTAAAATTTGATGGGTGCCCTGATTAAAGCTTTACAAAGTTTCATTTCATTACAGAGGCAAGAATGCAACTATTAAAGATTTTAAGCTGAACCAGCACCCACCAGAGTGAACCAGCACCCACCAGTACACCATCCACTGGATGTCTATTATG
>Ga0209611_10007568_pt1 | contig 17339 bp, 17 predicted proteins | sample S1TSphgellanicum_3_FD_187693 | JGI IMG/M metagenome (GOLD analysis project Ga0209611, IMG submission 187693) | Host-associated microbial communities from peat moss isolated from Minnesota, USA - S1T2_Fc - Sphagnum magellanicum MG (SPAdes) (version 2) | ecosystem: Host-associated > Plants > Peat...
TGACCTCATTGTTCACTTCAATCCAAGGTTGCATCCCAGCTATTTCTTCAGCTTTCTTTGCCATTGAACATTTGCACTGAGAAGATCCTTGTTTGTGTGTAGCAGCAACATGGATGTTCAATAGCAGCACAAAATCTCCCAGCATTTTCAAGGTGCACTTCAATAACTTGTTTTCAAATGTGTTCTCCATTGCTACAAGTATTCCAATGAATTCTGCAAGCAACAAGCAACACCATCCACACAGCACATTTTGGTTCACATGCATCTTGATCATCATATCCTCTGCTCTTGTGCAGATGGCAAGCATGGCCACCAGGTGGTCACCCATGTAAGCATAGTATTCAATGTAAGCAACTGTGTGAAGGAGACTGCACCCACTAGCTATATTCATATGTCAAGGTTAAATCAACCAAAGACATGCAACACAGAGTGAGCAGCATCTTGACAAACTTCTGCAAAACAAACATCACATGAGTGAATTATTCTACTCATTGAAATTGCAAAACCACAGGTTTATTTACAAGATGGGTGAGTCTTTCCATCCTAAATATTGATGGAAAGACTCACCCATCTTGTGGAATATTGATTAAAATGGCATTGACTATATTTAACCTAAATAAGCTATAGGTAGGGTAAGATAGGCAAGCCTTTTGAATTTACATTTCTTTTAGAAATTTTTCATTCAAAATTTTTTTTCTTCCTTTTCTTTTTTCCTTTTCTTTTACATTTCATTTATTTTCATCATTTTTGACCCTCTACTAATGATGTTGTTGTTACCAATCCTTTGTTTTTCACAAATAAAGGTGATGTTGATACTACATGCATCACTGTTTTCATGTAGCTCCCAATATAATTCCTTCCACTTTTGATCAAAAAATTTTTAGAAACAAATTTTGCAATCTCAAACAATGAATTTTTCAACAACAATTTTCATAATTAGATCATTTAACAAACTAGTAGTTCAATGCCACCTACATTATTTGTTCTTCTTCAAGGATATTGTAAAAAATCAAATTAATGTTGCATCCTGAAATCCCATTGAATTACAACCAAATTGAAAAAATTCAACACAAATAAAACCCAAAAATAAAATTGCACCATTTTTTCACATCTGAACAAAACATCAAAGAAAGTCCAACATGAAAAAAAGAAAGAAACCCATGAACCAAGAAATAAAAGGCAAGGAGGACTTGTTGTAGCTTTGTGATTTTTTATCTACTTGGAGACATCATGCACGATTCTAAAAATTCTCTACAAATTTTTGTAACATTGTTTTACTTACTTCTTGCATCTTGTTTTTCATGTACACTAATCTTTGCACAATGCAACATCACAAATCCTACAATTAGAAGATTTGTGAACAAGGTTATTCATCTACATTGTTCATTTTCAATGAAAGTTTTAGATAAGCAAACAATGTTCATTCACTCTAAAAAAATATGATGAGAGTTTCAATACAAACACTTCTACAAAACATTTGAAATATGAGTGCTTCAAAGAATGGGAGCTTCTAAAATAGAGGATGGAAAAGGTAAAAAGTGGAAACCAAAAAAAAAAGGAAAGTTTGTTGCACTGTACATTCTAGTTGAAAGCAAGTGCAAAAAGATAGAAAGTTGTAAAAGAAAATCTTTACACACATGAATGGTTTATATATAAATCCCTTGGAATTTTGGACCCCTCCACTCCTATCCCAAGCCCAGTAGATCGAGGGTAGGGGTCAAAAATCTAAAAGGTTTAAGGTAAAATCACCCATCATCGATCAAGTATTCAATGGTGCACACTTCAATTGCCTAAAAGAATGCCTATGGTGAATTGTGCTTAATGGGTAGTTGTTCAAAACTACCCCTAAATCTGAACTTCTTGTTCAAAAAAAAAATGTATAGTCCTTTTACCCCACAATTTAGGAATGGAGGTTTTGTGTTTAACAACTTGCTTGACAATGTTTGGTAACAAGGACTCACCCTACGCTTACAAGGTTATGTTTGATAATAGGGCACGCACAATGTTTGCATATGGGAGGATATGGGATGTGTTCATAGAAGGTACCAATTTTTTTTCAACCATCGTATTTTGTGGGAGGTTTTGACTTACTCATTTCAAACTCAAATGGAGGTTTATAAATGGCTATAGAGGTGCCAAGTGAAAGACTACTTAGACCCTTTGAACCTCCAATGTCAAAAAAGATCAAAGAATAGACACATGTTTTCTAGAAGCTCAAACATTTGTTCATTGGCCTATCAACTTTATATGCAAACCATTGTTGTGCGTATAAGTGGTTTAGGACTTACCCAAAGAAATTTATTTCTAAATCTTATAATGAAATGTATTTACACTCTGCGTAAGTATAAATGTAGAATACAAGATGTGTGAAGTGTAAAACTGTGTAAATCAATATAAACGTAAAAACAAAAGTATTTATATGATTTTATGCAGTCATGTAAAACAAAATAAATGTAAAACAAATACATTTATATGGTTGTATGTGACATTGTTTTAAAATGTGATTTCTACTTGAAGAGGGAGGAGCTCTCATAATGTGTTTGGTGATGGGCCAACCAATTGACCCATTACAAAAAATAATAATAATAATCATTAAAACATTTGTGCTTTTAGATGCACCACAACCAATTAAATTACCTAATATGAATCACAATAAGTACCTAGGCTCTTGAAAAAAGCTTAGACCAAAAATGATGATGAACAAAGTTAAGAATATTGTAATACCTTTACCATTTCGAAATATTTTGGGTGAATAATTTTTTTTAAATTTCATTTTTTCATTTCGACCTCCAATCACAAATTTTCTCAAAATTCGAATGTAATAAAACTGAAAAAATAATAATTTCGCATATTACCTATGCAAATAAGTACCTACAATAATTACATAGGCATTGATAAATAGATCCCTAGTTTTAATGTTGTTAAACTAGACCCTAACAACATGGGTAAACCAATTATGATGATTTAGGGTGGTAATGATTTTGAATACTTGTTATTAGAATTCAGCTAGCATTTCTTGCATTTTTTGGGCTTGTTTTTTTCATTCCACACTCCTTTTTTTCCCTTTTAAGGCAACTTAAATTCTTTGAGATTAGTTTAGTCACAATTTTGTCCAAAATGGTTGAGGATGAAGGAGGTCAAAAAAACATTATTAGTTTGTTTCAAACAATTTCAAGTGAAAAAAGGATGCAAATTGTTGAAAGGGAGCTTGCACAAATGAAAGAGAATAATAATGATGCAACATCATGTAATGTGCAAAAAGAGAAGCACCTAGTTGGTAGGCCTAGAATCCAACATAATGTGAGGACTTTGAGTGACCATGAAGTCAAGAAAGAAGATCATGAGAACAAGAAACCTTTTAAACGTATGAAGAAGCAAGGGGCATATCATAATTAGTTTCAACCTCATCTTTGGCCCCAAATACTAGTTGTAGTGAAGAAGTATGGAAACAATAAGATTGTTCTTACATTCTTACAAAATGCTTACAAATCACTAGGAGTGCCTGGTCCTTATGCAAAGCTTATTAGGAATACAATGTGGGAATGGTTCACAAAAGAAGGTGAATTGAAAGAGAACTACATGGAAACTACCCAACATGGAACAACAATGAAAACTCTAAAACAAAACTTGCCAAAACTTGAAGAATATCTTGAAATTTGTGATGAGATAGTTTATGTCTTACAAAAGATGAAAGAGTTAGTTAGCCATTATCAACAGGGATTATGCAACCCATTTTCAAAAAATCACACAATCTCTTGTTCCTCAACTCATTAGACCTGGACGTGGGGATTTAATGTCACAAGAAAGTGGTCAAAACAATTCATGAAATAATACAATGTTGGACTTATAGAGTGGCAACCACTATTACAAGCAAATTCTCACTAGATTGGGTTACTCAAGGCTTGACCATGGCTTATAAGGCTGCTTACCTAGCAAAAGCATACTCCATTCCACCTGCACTTATTGTGAATAATGATCAAATTGGAGTCCATTTAGTTCCAAATGGCGGCAAAAAAACTTGGGAGCCAAAAGGAACTAAACATGTGCAAATGCTAAGTTTGGAAGATAAGAGGCAAGTGACAATTGTTGTTTCATCTAACACTGTCAAGGACCTACTTCCACCTCAAATAGTTTTCATTGGTTCTACCCCTAGGACATTACCACCAAATAGTAAAAGGAAAACAAATTGCATCAATGATGGTTGGGATCTTACTTTTTGTGAGAATCATTGGTCATCTTTGGAAACAACCAAACAATTTGTGCAAAAAATCCTCCTTCCCTACCTGCAATCCCAAATCCAATTATTAGGGTTAAAGAAAGAACAAAAGATGGTGTGGATTATTGATTATTGGAATGTTCACATTAATGAGGAATTCTATAATTGAATAAAAATTGAACATACAAACATCTTGCTAATTTTTGTTCTTGCTAATTGCATAAGTGAATTGTAACCAGAAAATGTGATCTTGCAAAAGCCCTTAAAACATGCATTCAAGGTTCATTTTAATTCATGGACTTTTTAGACAATTAAGGATCAAATAGATGATTTTCAGGATCCAAAGGTAGACTTCAAGATAAGCAACTTAAAGCCTAGGATTTGTAGATGGTTGCATTTCGCATGGACAGAGGTCAAAGCCATGAGAGAAATAATCATTAAGGGATGGGACAAGACAGGTATCACTAGAGCTTTTTTACTTGCATTTCAGCTTACAAAATGAAAGCTAACACTACAACACCCTTCTTTAGGAACCAACAAATGTGGAGGTTGTTGAAGAGGTTGATATTGACATTGATCCAACAATGCCAATGTCAATAGTTGTTGAAAATTGCTTCTACCCTACACCATCAACCACATGTGTAGGCCCATCAGGAACAAGACAAAAGAAGCGTGCACAAGCTAGGAAGAAAAAAACTCCTACTCTTAGAAAGATGAAGAACATTGGTATGTTTCTACTAGCTTGTGCAACTATTGATGTTGATTTAGAAAAATTTTGTGCAACTCATGTGGTTGGTCCAAAACCTGAGCTTATGCAATTATCGTTATTGGTTTAAAAAAAGCTTGTACAATTGCTGCCATTAGTCCAAAAGAAGCTTATGTAATTGTTGTTGTTGGTCCATAAGAAGTTTGTGCAACTATTGTTATCAGTCCAAAAGAAGCTTGTATAACTATTCTTGTTGGTCCAAAAGAAGCTTCTGCTACATAGGTAGTCGTTGCCAAAGTTGTTGCCAACTTTTGCAACTACTACTATTACATGGAAGAACATTTCCACGTTGCTACCAACTTTTGCTTCTGCTCCAAAAGAAGTTATTACTACACCATCACCATCTTCTACAATTACTATAGTTGTAAGGACCCTAGATGAAGATATTATTATTGTTGTAGATGGGAGTTGTTGTTGCCCTTTGACTATTTTTGAACTATGATTCCTACATAGATAGCTTTAGGATGAAAAACACATTTTTTTTGTAGTTGAGATTTGAACTTGTCCTTAATCCTTTGTGGTTATAGCCATAATACATTGTAATCATCTTGGTTATGTAAGGAAGATAGTTTGGACAACTTTTGGAGTCACCTTTGCACATGCTACACACTTGAGAACCCACTTGTAACCATGAAAATTAACCACAATCAATATTTTTCTACAAAGTGTTGCACAAGAAAAGAAACACAATAAATGAAACAAAAATTTTAAGACCAAATGAAAGAAGGACAAATTAGTGGAGTTCACAGACATGGATCCTTAAGGGTGAAAGCAATCATAGGCCCATTTGAAAAATCACATTCTGCATTATAAAATCACCTATCACACAAGCAATAGAAGAATACCAAGAAGGTCAAATGGTCCAACTCTATGCAGCATCACCCTGAATTGACAACATTGTGTCACTTGTTATATAATGTTAGTTGCATACCGACAACAATGGATGAGTTGTGCCATGTGGGATCAATGTTTGAAGATAGTAGTGGGATGTAGATCCAAGGTAGAAAAAATCCATAGGTCTTCCATAGAACAGCTACATATACAATATTATTATTAATCAACATTATGATCAATAGCTTCGTGAATAATGCATGAACTCTTGCAACCCAACTCACTACAAGTTGTAGCAAGCCTAATCACAATAGAAGTAGTCTTCTATAGAAGAAAACTCCAAACAAAATGTAGATCCATAGATTGGCAACATAAGGCAACAACACAAATCCTATAGCAAAAATGAAAACTATTAGCAACCAATTACCCTAGAAAAAAGTATTCAATGCATTCATATTGTAATCTCAAATTTAACATGAAACTGAAGCTCGAGTAGTCTATAGAATAGTAGTAAAAGTGAAAAATTATACCTCACTCATCACTTTGGACGTCTTCATAAGCTTCTGCTCCCTTTTATTAAATTTGGAAAATACTTCCACACTTGCAAGCAATAAATAAATAAATAATATTGAGGAGAAGATATGTTCGTTGACATTGTTACAAGGCGTATGTTGAAATTTAAAAGCTTTTAGTTTATACATACACCTCCAACAAATAAGATCCACTAGTTGCAAGGATACAAGACAAATTAGATGAAGAAATGAACAACAGGTTCTCTTGAGAAGGGCAATGAGATATGGTGGTGTTTTATGGCTAGAAAATTAGCAATAAGCTACAGAGCTATTGTTGATGCTTGTGTACATGGGTAAAGATGGGGTCGAGATGTAAGTGTCATGTGCAACAAGTATCACAAAGGTGACTAGAAGTTGCATGGCAACAATTTGAAATCCACTACTTGTGGGACTTGCGACAACGAACTTGTAAGCAAAAATTGCATAAATCTCAATTACACTCATCAATCAGTCAGACTAATTATGGCACTCACATCAATGTCTTTTTTTTCTTAGCAAAAATTCACCAAATTTAAATTTTCATTTGTTTCATATGTGTTGTAACTTCAAGGTTTAAACCTAAATTTCAAATTTTGTTGAAAACACCATAATCAGACATGATAGCAAACAAGAAATGGCTTGAAACAAAAGTATCCAATTATTTTGGGTGTTCCCATCCTTTTCCTCAATGTCTATAATAGTTGTAGCAAAAGTTTTAGTCTCTTGATCTATTTGATTTCCATCACATGTGTTCTACTCATATTGTCTTAATGCTTTTGTAATTTCTGCAACCAACTATGTGTTTGCAAAATGAGTCTCCCCATCCAATATCCACTTTGCGAGGAAAATAACAAACACTGGATTATAAGCATTTCTAGTTTTAATGGTTCTAGTAGGATCCAAAATATTACGATCAAAAAGTGTGACCAACTTGTTACAATTAATCAAACAAAATCTTGAGAGACAAAAATACTATGAACCTAGAAAACTTTGCAAATATCCATCCAAGTCATCAAGATTTCTAAATGATTAGTCATGTGTGGTTTCCCTACTAGAAACAAGGTTTGCATTAGGAAGTTGAATCAATAAACATGAGCACTAACACTAGTTCTTTAGCCATTTTCTACTTTCAATGTTTTGGAAGAATTCAATACTAACAAAGAAAAGACATGCACAAATATGCAACTGAGGGCTTCCCCCTTCTAGATGAAAAGGGCTTGCCCTTCTAAAAACTTTTTTCTGCTATTCAAAATAAAACTACATGGGTATTATGCCTATCTCTAAACTAGCACCTACATTCAATCATAAGGTATTTAAAAAGTTTCCGAAAGAGTTGTAAAAACAAATCGCAACAACAAGATCATGTATGTGAAAGAAATGGAAAAGCAACTCTCACCTATAATTCAATCACACTCCTTTACAATTTATGTAACGAGTGTTTAGTCACTCTAAGTGTTGTAATATTTTTTCTTGCAAGGCTTTAAAGCAACTAGCTTCCCATTTTCAAATTGTTGATGGAAAAAAGTTTTCATTCTAACAAAAAACACACTCAAAGGATAGAAATAGGGGGGCAATGGTAGTAAGAGGAGTCTAAGCTTTAGGATTTTGGCTATGGCAGTTTCAACCTTCTAGGAGCTATGACCATGTTTGATCTAACTTTGATTGTTGCTACACGAAAGGACTTTACTCAATCGTTGTCATGTGATGGGACTTTATTGACAATATTATGAATGGACCATTTCCTAGATTAAGGTTGGACTAAAACTTCAAGTCTCATAATTTTTGATAATTTGGAATTTAATTTTTGAACTTTCGACACAATAACCACTTAATTTTGAAAAAAATTGGCTTTCATTGAAAAAAAACTTAATTATGGCTGAAATGGTAAAGGTATTATGATAAAAGTTCTCCCCAAACAGTGAGGTGGGGCAAAATGTGCATTTAAGATATTCCTCAAGAGAGGATCATTATAGTCCTATATTGGTAAAAAATGTTAATGTTTGGGGAGTATCAAAGTATCATGGTTTTTTTTATCAAAGTGACATATTGCAAAAAAATAAAATTGAACTTTGGTATGCGCCTACTTCTAATTAATATGGATTTGCAAGAAGGCATGGTCATTAAAGGTATATAATACATACATTTACATACCACAAAGCATTTATATGAGATTATGTAAATGTATTTGACAAACATTTACATTGCCCTCATGTAAATGTAAAAACAATAGTTATACACAACAACATTATAAATGTAAACATAAAAAGTTTAAACATGTAAAGTTCTAATCACACCTAATGCTAGTGCTAACACTAACATCACCCCTAGAACATTTTCTTAACACTAATTCTAACATTAATCACCTTTAAGATTGACATTTTTGTTAACATTTATTGAGGTGCATTCACACCTGCAATAGTTTAGGTTTAAAAAATATTTAGGGTTTTAAAAACATACCTTTGTGCCATCATGGATTCACACCAAAATTCATGATGGCAAGTTAAAGTAGGTTTTTGTTGTTTTTTTCATCATTCCCCTTGTTCCCTAGGGCCATGCTTTTCCCTTTTCGTCATGCACAAGCATGCATTCATAGAAGCTAGCTCATTTCTTGGCTTCACTCTTCACAAAAAATTTCATTTCTATCTTGCTCACACTTCTCCTTTTCGTCCCTCATGCCTTTCCTTTTCATTTCTTTTGTCTCATCAAATTGCTTGATCTTTGCTCAATTTCCCTTGTAGTTTCATTGCATTATGTTAGTGTTGTCATTTTGTTTTCACCAGTGCTACCATTTTGGTGTTACTGTTTTGTCTTTGTTGGTGCCTTTAGTAGTGACTTCACTCCTTTGTTGCTACTTCAAATCATCCCCACAATTCAAAATCACAACAAACCCAAGTTGCTTTTGTTTCAGAATTCTATGAAACCCCCTTCTTCAACAACTACAATTTCCAACTTTGCAATAGTAAAAGAAACAAAAGTAGAAGAGAGATAGAAAGGACATATTAATGTGAAGATAGGATACTCCTTGTGCTTTGCTACATGAAGATTTGCCACCATTGTTGTTGTTCATCTTACCTTTGCTTATTGTTACTAATGCACCAATGCCGAAGCTACTTGTGCTCACAATGCCACGTTCTCCCTCTGCATTATTGCAACCTACTCCCTAGTTGCTTTATTATTCGTGATCTCGTTTGCTCCTTCATTTTCTTTTTCCTCATGTTATTGTTGTAGGTGATTATTGGTGTTGTTGCAAGTGTGTGTTGTTATTGTTGCATCTTATGAATGATTGTTGGTGTTGTTGTAAATGTGTGTAGCTGTGATTTTAGTTTATGGTTTTTACTTTATTTTAAAATTCTAATAGGTAAGTCTTCTAAAATTCTTCCTTTTAAATTATGGTTGCAAAAAGTTTTGCTTTGTGCATTTTCAAGAATAGAAAATGATGTTTAAATGTTTGTGTTCATTGTTAGTGATCAGAAGGATAGAGGAAAAACATTTGAATTCTAATTGAACTTTGTTGTCATTCTATTTTGATTGTGGAACTTCAATCTAGAAGGAATTTCAACTAACAAAAGAGACATACCATGAGGTCAATACTATATGTTGAAGTTTTTTTTATGGCATTGTTGCTACACTTTTGTTTTGTTATTGTTTGTATTCATTAATTGTTTAATGTTTAACTATTTGTGTTCATTATTAATGACAAGAAGGATAACGGAAAAACATTGAACTTTGATTAAACTCTATTGTCATTATGTGCATCTACAACATAGATAAGTCTTCACCTTCCATTTTTTTTCTACTCCATGGACAATTAAAGGATTGGGTTTTGTTATTAATAGGGTGTATGCTATTGTTTCAAATCATTGATTTTTTTTTCAACTACCCTCTCCTCATCTTTGGACTAGAGCTTTAACAAATTAAACCCCATTGCTGAAACTATAGAGCTCCTTCTTACTATAGCTACACTCCATCATTTGCAATTGCAAAGTTGTTTTCTAGTTCTATTGCAAGAATTAAGGCATTAGGTGAAGCTAAAGAGCACCACATGGTCTTCTCAGTTTTTACAAACAAAATATGATGATGATGGATGGGTAGAAAATTTTAGAATGACCAAATCAACATTGTTTAGGATTGTTAACCAATTGCGATCTATGTTGATGAAACAAGACACTTGATATTGAAGTGCAATTCATGTTGAAATATGGGTGTCATGTGTTATTTACAAGTTAGCCCATGGTGTTAATTTCTTGAATTGCAATGAGTTGTCTACAATTGGTAAATCAATAGTGTCATTTGTGTTGCATGAGTTTGTGGAGGTTGCCAACATCACTTTCAAGAAGTTAATTTTGTGGCCAACAAGAGCATAAATGAATGTTGTGATGGAAGGTTTTCGGCACTTGTGTGGATTGTCAAATGTTCACAATGCAATTGATGGCATCCACATCCAAAATTTTAAACCTAAAACTACTTTTCTTGAAGATTATTACTATCATAAAATAAAAGGATATTCAATTTTAGTTCAAGCAATAGTAGATTCTAAAAAAAATAAAATCTTGACATTGTGTTGGCTTGCCAAGTAGCATTAATGATCCTAGAATCCTACACATGTCTTCATTATATAAGCATGCTCAAAATTAGGGTTTATTTGATCCTAAGAAAGGTGTAGATGGCTTTCCACCATATCATTGGGTGATAAGGGTTATCCATTAATTAGTTGGATTATGATGCCTTTCAAAGAAGAAATGCAACATTCAATATTAAAACTTTTATACCATAGAAAGCATAAACGAGGGAAATCAATAGTTGAAAATGTTTTTGGCATTTTGAAAAAGACTTTTAGAAAAGTGCAGAAGTCTAAATTACATGTGGCATTCCTTCCTGATGTGTTTACATGTTGTTGATTGTTACATAACTTTATTAGGTCTAAAGATGAAACTATCATTGCTCGATTACTTTGAATCATCAAGCTTGAAGTTGGCGTACATGAACAAAGACATCATAAAGCTGCTAACAAGCCCATGAATCAAGCACAAATCGAAGGTCAAGAGAGATATGGAAATGTGATTCAAAGGGAACTAACATTATATCTTAGTAGACAAAGGAACTTTCAATGAATTATAGGTGAATCTATCCTTCTTACTTTTTGTTAGATTAAACATGTAAAAAAGAATGCTGAAAGTTTTTTCTTTTTATGCTCTCACAACCTTTTGCCATGTATCTTCATACCATCCACTAACTTTTTTCATTTGTTAGCATTTAGCTAGACTGTGTTGGATTCTATTTGGTGTTATAGTATATTCATGGTAGCCATGTATTTCTCAAATCTAATATTCACCCCCAAAACACAACATCCATGTCAAAACAAGTCAATTTGATTTCACAAAGATGGTCCACATTCAACAAATAGTTTTGATTTTAAGCAAGCTTGAACTTACTTCTATTCATTGATAGTTTCTTTGTTGATAGTGATATCTTTTGCATTGTTGTTGTTTTTTTTTGTGTCATTATTGGTAGCAACATTGGCATTGTGTGTGTGTGGGTTGTCATTAATAGTAGTTCGTGTAAAAGCTTGGGTCATAACATGTGTCAAGTTATTGAGGATTTGAATCATGTCCATGCCCATGGCAATCTACATGTGGTTGGCAACATCATTTTTAACTTTGAAATACTCAAGTTGTTTCTCAACAAGTTTGTCTTGGATTTCAATTTGTTTTCCTTCAGCAATACATTTGTGGCATTGATTTGATCAATGAACTCCACCAACATCTTGTTCCCTTTTTTTGTTGCTTCCGCCATGTTTTTATGAGCAGAAGAATAGGTTCTTTTAACCCATGTACTTATAGTAGAATGACCATATCAAGTTTTTGCTATGTTAAAGTTTCAATTGACTAATGTTTGTGTGGGGGGGTTTGATGGGGGGTTAGTACCTAACATGACTTTTGGTTGAATGGGTAGTAGTATAGTTACATGTGGACGAGTAGGCAATGGTGTTGTGACTTCAAGATGAATGGGATTAGTGTAATCACCATCTATTCGTGCATCAATTTGGTGAAACTTTTTATTGCTGCACTACGAGGTGACAAAGGTGTAGATGGTGTTGGTTCAAACATCCAACCATCATCAACATTGGTATCTTTTTCTACATTCGCTTTTTGCATTGCCGCATAATTTACATCTATTGAATTTTCATTTTGATTAATGGCATTGTTGGGTGTCAAACCATAAGGCTCGTAGTTCCTATGTGCATCATCCATTAAATCCCACATGTGAGGTGGGTTGAAGATGGGACACATCTCCAAAAATTTTGCAATCATTTCATATAATCCTTGCCCAAAGGTCCTGGGTAATCCTCATGCAACTTTTTCTACTGTGTTCAAGGATCAATAATCTTGATTGTTTCCTATTCTAAGTTTGTAATCATAGATTTGTTTGAAATCTCTTGCAATAGCGCCCCATTTGTCTTTACAAGCTACACCATTCTTCATTTGAGTGGAGAACCCCGCATTCATAACCTTTGCTGAAATTTTGTTACATTTTGTACAACAGTTTCAAATTTGTCTCTTGCATCAATTGTGTCAAGGCTTGCCACATGCTTTTCCTTTTTGGCTTTGATGAACGCCAAAATTTCATCATGCTCCCAATTTGGTTGGCATGATTTGCAGCCTTGGACTTGTTACACATTGGAACTAATTGTCTAGTTGGATGTCTTCTTGTTTTTCCCTTTCTTTTTTGCTAGAGCAGGTACCTCATCATTGAGGGAATTGCAATTGAAAAATTCTTCTACACCTACACACAAGAAGGCATGAAGTATGTTTCTATTTTACATACATGTGAAATAGACATATTGATGGTCTATGGTTCCTAAATTTGTGCAATGTTTTGTGTGTGCAGGTGTTGTGACTCCTAAAATCTTGTTTTGTTGTTTAAGAAGTTTGTTTTTTTATACAAGCAAAAGATTTTGTTGTTAGACATTCAAGCTATTCACAAATTGAAGATAGATTTGTCCAACATACTTGCAGCAAGACATACAAATGTTCATTAGCTGCAAAAGAGGATTACCTTCTTGACTTTGTTGATCATTCTAGTTGGAGAAGCAAGTCCCTAGAAATTCCACTGCACTTTTGAAGACTTGCTATAGCTTTTGAACTATCTTGAACAATAGATTTTGCAACTATGTTCTTCTTTTTCTTTTGAGCAACTTGTAGCAAGGATAAAGGGAGAGCAAAAAGAAGGAAGAGGTAGAGTATGGCAAAGAGAGGGGGGGGGGGGAGATGAGAATGGAAGGGAACGTGGAGGGTGAACATGAGGGGAACAAGTGTAGATTCTTGGGAACATTCCAAATATATTCATGTTACATTACCATTGAGTTAAAGTCTCGTTTTAGGGGCTGATAGCTTACCGTTGAGCTTCTCATACAAAATCTACATTTTGTGAAGATCTGATGTTAAGCATGCATTAACTTAACATTCAGCTAACATCCTCTTAACATTGACTGCCACCTAGGCAGCCATGTAGATTTTAGTGTTAAACTAACATTGCAGGTCTGAATTCATTTTTTGTCATGCACTCATTGCCATTGACTTAACATCCACTTACCATCAGGTGTGAATCAACCTGAAGTGCAAATGATTATGGTGTCATTTGATAGTTCCATTCACGAATTTTGAACAAAAACACATAAAGAAGGAATGAGACTGTAGATTGATTGTTCATGAATCCATAGCCCATACTTCAGAAGAAGTGATCCAACAGGAAAATAATTTGAGAGGCAAGGTCAAAGGAGAAGAAAATGGTGTCATTCGACTATCCCATTCACAATAGAGGTGTTGACCCCCAAAAAAAGACATAAATAATCTCTCAAGTGCTGATTCTTTCTGTGTCATAAGTTGCTGTTGAAGACACCCAACAAGTCAAATGATCAAATATTGGATACTAAAACAAAATGACCCAAAGGAATGAGACTGGAGATCATTGATTGTTCATGAACCATTGTCACCCACAATTGAGAAGCTGTGATCTGATAAGAAAAACCATTTCAGAAGGTGAAGAAGAAGAAGAATTTAGTGTCACTATACAATCCCATTTACAATAGAAAATAAATTTTTGATGAACCATTGTCACCCATAATTGAGGAGTGATCCAATAAAAAACTATTTGGAAGGTGAAGAAGACAAAGAAGAAGAGTGAAAAGAATTTTGTGTCATTTGACAATCCCATTCACAAGAGAAGATGTGCACAGGAAAATCCTGCAGAGGTTATGAAAGGTTTGCCTTGATAGTCCACAACCCCAGTGTCGTCTGTTGTTAAAATCAAGCTGGATCTTCTTGAACTGCTGAATCTTCTTTGGGTTCAAAATCTCCTCAGGAAATGATGATCCTTCATACCCAATCTTGATATATGAAGGAAATGAATCTTTCTCCAATCCAAGCTCCCAATTTGGATGGCGAAGAAGAAGAAGAAGAAGAACAACAACAAGGAGAAGAAATATGGTGTCATTTGATAGTCCCATTTACAATAGAAGATGTGCAGGCTCCTGCAGTTGTCATGAAAGGCTTGCCTTGATAGTTTGCAACTCCAGCATCATCTGTTGTCAGATCAGGCTGGAGGTTCTCAAATTGCTTCTTCTTGGGGTTCAAAATCTCCTCAGGAGATGACAATCCTTCTTCATATCCAGCAACTGTGATCCTCTCACCAATCCGAGCTCCATCAGGAGGCACAACAGGCTCACATTGAGTGTGATCTGTGTTTGATGCACACAGAACAAGACCTGATGACAAAACATCCCGCACCTTACCAGGCTTCACATTCCTGAGGACAAGCACCTTGCGGTTTTGCATCTGTTCTAGAGTCAAGAATTTCGCAAGTCCGCTTACAACTTGTCTCACATTCCCTTCACCAATGTCAATCTCCTCAACATACAGGGCATCTGCACCAGGATGCTTCCATACCTTCTTGATGAGCCCCACCCGGATGTCTAGCACACTTACATTTGTATCACTTTCTTTCTTCTTCTGTGCAGCAGCTGGTTTCTGGTTATTGATCTTCTTCTTAGACGACGACTCCTCATCTTGAGCAACCTGCTGGTGATCCCTTTGTCGTTGTTGTGCAGTAGATGTTGTTGCCTCTGCTGCCTTCGATTCTTCTCTCACTGCAGTTTCCGAAACCGCGGCTCTCTGAGAAACTGCAACAGCATTGGTGGTGAGGGTCTTCGCTGATCCAGTTGCAGCTTGCGGCCTAACACTACTACTACTGGTTGCTGCTGCTGCTGCAGCTTCGGCACCAGTCTTCTTTACGGATTTCGCAGCAGTCTTGTCGTCTGTTGATGATGATGACGATAATGATGCAAGTGAAATCCGGTTACACGCGAGAGCCACTGTAGATTGTTGTTGAGGAGGATCAAACTTCGCCTTCTCGACAGGAATGCGTGGGAAGATCTTGGCGGCTGCATCTTTGCTTTGAATGTAATCGATCCACCGCAACAAATGAGACAGCTGAACAAGCTCCGGATACGATTCTTCATCGCTCACGATCTCGTGCACAACAGCAAACATGGACAGATCCGCTAGACTGATGGCAACGCCTCTACCGGCGAACACAGTTCGATCCTCCAAATGCATGTTCAACAGTTGCAACCTGCCATCTATCTTCAGATTCTTGAGCTTAGTCTTCGCGGCATCGAAAGAGCTAGCAAAAGATAGCCATTGTGATACCTCAGCTTGCATCTCCGGCGTGGTTCCTAGCAGTCGATCTGCTGCAGTCCCTCCCGCCGCCTCCACTATAGACCTGCACTCAAATCCTAATCCCTTCGTGCCAAATTCTCCTCCAAACGAAGCAGCAGCAGCTTCCTGTGCATCATCATCTTCCGCAGAATTGATTCGTTTACAGATAGAAACAATGAACTTCCGAGCTCTCTCATGCTTGAAAGAAGCCGCCATCTCTTGTCGATCCCTTGTTGTGCGCCGTATATCTACAACTCTGCAAAACTCGTCGACGAAGAAGCGGAAGGAACGAGAGCCGTGTCTTCCCAGCAACAAAGAGCGTAGCAAAACCAAGTGAACAAGGAAGAAGATTCGCGGGCAGACGCATTAGGGTTTGAAGCTCCAACGGGCAGTGGACATTGCAGCAGCAGCAGCAGCAGCAGCAGCAGCAGGCAGAGTGGTGCGTATGTGCACATAGCTTGCGATGGCTTCTTTGCAGCATTTCATATCCTATTGCTCGCTTCCTTTGTGGACTCTCTGTCTATCATCATCATCATCACCATCACGTTCTGCCAATTCCTCTTCTATCAGGCCGCGTTCTCAACAACAACAATCGGCTCCACAAGGCAACAAGGTGCATCGGAAGTCAGGTGACAGAAGAAGAAGCCAATTCCTCATGTTGTTGTTGTTGTTGTTGTTGTTGCAGGAGCTCCTTCTCCATCTTTCCTGCATGCTTGCTTTGCTTGTCCGGTTGATACATACTGATGGAATTGCAACAAGTTGATTGAAGAGAGTTATTGCATCCAGAACTCTCATTGCACTCACTCCAGAACTCACTCTCTCTTTCTCTCTCTCTACCTTGAATCTCTGAATGAAGCTAAATCTCAAACCAAGTGTAGAGAACTTCAAACTAGAATTCCTTGTTACCAACTTGCCACTCTTGGGTACTGAGAAATTGCTGGCACAAAAAGAAACCTAAACCCTAAACCATTGTTTTTTCCTTCAGAATTGGTGCAAGCTTTGTGGATCAGTTGGATAATATATATAGAATCATGGTCACAACAACTCAGGAGCTGTGACCGAACACTTTGAGCTAATATGCGAAAATGGGTGCTGGTTTTTCTGTGTTCCATAACAGAGGGTGGTGCAAGAGAATTGGCTCAGTATCGGGTATTTAGGGAAATGGAGGGGCAAAGGAATGCATGCAATTGCTGTGGTCGACGAAACTTGCTCACTTCATTTGGAGGTGCTTTGTTATCAGGAGCCGGCAATGAACAAGA
>Ga0209611_10007569_pt1 | contig 17339 bp, 16 predicted proteins | sample S1TSphgellanicum_3_FD_187693 | JGI IMG/M metagenome (GOLD analysis project Ga0209611, IMG submission 187693) | Host-associated microbial communities from peat moss isolated from Minnesota, USA - S1T2_Fc - Sphagnum magellanicum MG (SPAdes) (version 2) | ecosystem: Host-associated > Plants > Peat...
TTCTATCTACCTGTCCAGGTTTTTACAGCATCCAATTCTGAGTGTAGGCATTCTTCCTCGAGCAAAAATTTGCTCATCAAAATCTTGCTGCTGCACCCCAAGGATTCAGAAAGTCCCCAAGGTCAGGAAACCATATCTGAGCTCAGCAGCACATTAGAATTTTGGGGGCTTTTGTAGGGACAACCCTCAAAACACACAGGGTGGTAGTACCAATTCACTACCACTAAAGAACTCAGGGGTTGTCTCTTATAGGAAATCAAATCAACTTATTGTAAGTTTTGTTACACAACAAGTGCTACGTCCACTGGGGAAAAGCTTACATACTTGCACAGCAAGTGCTATGTCCACTGGCCAAAGAACCTGTATAAGAAAGATGTAGAAAGCAATGTGAGCATTTTTGCAGCTGAAGACCATTGACTTGCTGCTCCCTCCTCCTATACATGTATATTCCAATGACAACATCTTGTTGGAACTGGTTTATATAGGATGGGTATTTTGGTGATTGTCACTGTGACAATCCCAGTCATTCCAGATTATAATTCATCATAAATCAAATTCCATTTTAGAATTGTTTTTTTTGGGTTGTTTGTCTTGCTCTCTTTCAATGTTTTTGTCTATTTGTATTTTGTTGTGAACTTATCTAATGAATTGGACTTTTATTGACATTTTGCCTACCAAATCAAGAATGAGAAAAAATATTAATGAAACAAAATTATTATGTCCACAAAAAAAATAAAATCATTGTCACTGGTAGTGCAAAGCAATGCGAAGCCCAAATATGCATATATATATATATATAGGTATAAAGAAAATGTGGTTGCTGTAACTGAGAGGAGCTCCACCTCTATTAGTACAAGTCCTCCACATAGTCCTCCTTCACAATTGGGTATTCATAGGTTGGGAGACTAAAGAGTTGCTTGCTGCTGGTGCACATGTTGTGAGCTTGGAAAATCATTCATAATTTCAGTCAATTGATCTTCAGGATTAAGGAGTAGGGCATTTTGCACAATCCCTTTATCACTTTGAAAGTCCTGATCTGTGTTATCTACGAGGGTTTTTTTTTAGGGTTTTTGTTTTGGTAAACTCTGGTGATAGGCTTAACCAGGAAATTGTGGTGTTCAGATTCATTATGGAGTACAGTAGCTTGAAGGGATTTTGGCCCCAAGGTAACATGTCTATTTTTGTATGAGGATTTTTGAAAGCTGATATTTTGGCTTGTGTTGAAACTTGAGATTAGGTATAGAGTTATAATATCTTGAAGGATTTTGGTTTCTTTTAGAGGATTTTTTTGAAGATTAGGTAGATTTTTGCATGGTGTGAAATATTTGAGTTTCCATAATTCTTCTTTTGCCTTGAAATATGTTTTAATGTAAATGGCAAGGCGACAGCGTGACTCACCCCTTGTTTCCATGCAATTGAGTTTAAAAGCCAATTCTAGAGATTTTTAAGGAGTCAATTAGTCTAATTGAGTCCATCTTTGCCCCCAAAAATTCATTTCTGTCCAACACCAGGCCAGGGCCCTAATGTTTTCAAGTTTGTTTTACACCAGAAACCTAGGTATGAGTTACCATTTTATTTTATTTTTCACTTTGAAAAAAAATTTATATATATATAATTTTCTTAGTCTTTTGCCTCTAATGTAATTCTTATCTATTGTCTTATTATATCATACTAGTGGTAACTCGTGCTTGCAAGGCACGGCACGGCACTGAAGTAGCGATGACCCCTGATGACAACCCTTGAAACCCTAAAGCTCAACGACATTCTGCCATTTCAGAAAGTCATGACTATGGGAAATTCTTTGTCAAAATTACTATGTCAGTTATTTCTTGGAATGGCCCGTTTCGTCACGTAAGAAAAGAAAGTACGTTCCCATCGTACTCAATAGGGCACGAATGCATGCTTTCCCATCACTGTGGGGCGCTTCTGTGAATGAATGAAAGATGTTGCTAAACACTGGTTTCCATTGGATCACATTGGGCTAGAGTGATTCAACACCCGCTGGCGCACCATCCATCCACTGGATGTCTGAACACTGGTTTCTATCGGATCACACTGGGCCAGAGTGATTCAGCACCCACCGACGCACCATCCATCCACTGGATGCCTGAACATGTTGTGGATGAACCTGAACCTCTCCCGTGCCCGGCCCGCTCGTGCTAGCCCATCAGTTGTCAGTTGGGTACAGCCTTATCATAGACTGACTGACATACTTGCTAAATTAATATATTAGATTAAAATTTGACTTTTCTATTTTATTTCCTTTAAAGGTACAAAATGCAAATTACACTATTTGTAATTGTAGTTTTCAAGAAAATTAAATGTCTTATCATATTTCAATTTTTCCTTAGTTATTTTTTCCCCCTTTAGAAAACCAGAATTTTAGAGTAAAAAAGAAAAGGGCGATTCACAAGGTACAACATATAGAATATGTACTTTAATTTCTTCTTTTTTTTTTCTTTTTTTTCATTTTTACAATTATCCTTGTGCCAGGGCATTTATAACCAACTACCATAATGAGGAAAATTGAGAGGCGAAACGAGAGGCCGATTATTTTTTGATAACGTGGCGCTCATCTATTGGAATAGAGTGCACGTGATCTGGATTCGGTTTTAGGACCTGGATCCACAGAGAGAGAGAGAGAGAGAGAGAGAGAGCTCTTCGCATTGTGCCGTTGTTTTGCAGCAGCGATCTTGGCTTTTTTGCGGACGGAATTCCAGTCGAAGGCGCAAGAATCTGCGTAAAAATATAATTGGTACATTTTCTGCTTGAATTTAAAGTTTGTTTTTTCTTTGGAATTCTTGAGAATGATCCATTCCTTGATCCGCATTTTCGTTTTGAATAATTTTGTGTGTCCAGGAAGCTTAAATGCAGGGATCGTCGTCTTCTTGCTTGCCTGCTTCCTTCAATTCTTCCTGATTTGAAAGCTTATCGTTCATAAGCTTTGCAGGTTCTTTTCTTTTCTTTTCTTCTTTTCTGCTGTGACAGTTTGTGATCTTTTGAGTCTGCTCGAAGTGTGGAAGGTCTGATGCTCTTATCTTGATGTAGAACCCTGTGGTGGAGAGTACTGTTTTGGTGAAGGAAAAATGTTTAGATGCTGCCAGGAGAAGAAGATGGGAAGCTCTTTCGTTGTTGCTGCTGAGGAGAGTTGTGGAGGAATACAAGTGTGCGGGATTGAGGAAATTAAGGCGAAATGGTGGATGGATGGAGCCAGCAAGCATATTGTCGACGGCAGGTTTCAGAGTGCGCTCTCTCTTCTACGGAAAGCACAGCAATTATGCCCTACTCTTAAAGGTCTGCCTGAATTAACTGCGATCTCGCAAGTTTGTTACGCTGGATCCTGGCGGGCATGTTCCTGTTCCTCGCGACGAGAGCTTTGTCAGACTCCAGACTGGTATCGTATCCTCGAGGTGAGTCCCTTTCTTTTCCTTCCCATCTATCCGAGTCACAATACAGGAAAGAAGGACTCTAACAAGAAGCCTGGAGCTTGAGAGGGACAACAAGATAAGAAAAATTGACCGACACGTCTGCAAAGCTGTTGAGAAACCTGTTGGAAAGAAAAATTGAAAGCTGTTGAGAAACCTGTTGAAAAGAAAAATTGATCAACATGTGTGAAAAGCTGTTGTGAAACCTGTTGAAGAGAAAAATTGATCAACATGTGTGCAAAGAAAGCTGTTGAGAAAGCTGTTGACACAGACCAGACCATGTGTGGGTGAGTCACTGACATCAATCACATGGTAAGTAGCAGGTGGATGAAAATGTAGATGCCAACTCTTTGAAGAAAAGATACCGACAACTTGGTGAGTGCTTATAGTTCAGTTTAGATACATTCTGTGTTGCAGCATGTTACTTCTCTCCATTCAGTTTCACTGAATTTTATTTTTGAGAATGAATGTTGCCTAACAGTTTCACTGAGCTTCCTGGTGTATTATATGTCAAGATCATCATGAGGGCAAGGTCAAATATATACCTACTGATGATGCATTTGCATTATGGTGGTTTCCAGCATTGTTATTGCATCCAGACAAAAATGATCATGTCAACTCTGAAGGAGCTTTCAAACTTGTGTCAAAGGTAACCAAAAATTCCCTTCTAGGGATTTTTCATCTACTGGACTCTTCATGTCACTTTGAAAATCTTGCTTGATGAAGTTTTTAGGTGGCAGACATCTTGTACCACCAACCAGGGTGAGTGCTTGTGTTCTCTCTATTTGCTCATGAGTCCTGACTATGTCTTTCTTGCACAGGCTTATGAATGCCTCTCTGATAACCATAAGCGACACACGTTCAACCTAGAAAGGTCCAAAAGCTTTTGTGTCAACTGTTCACTTCCACCACTCAATACCTGTATACTGGCAGTACCACAAACAAATAGAGCTACATATGCATGTCAATCACACTTGGTTACTGTTACTGACAACACTGTTGAAGGAAAACAAGATGCTCAGAGGCTTGAGATCCTTCAGGAACGAGAAAGAGCCAGAGCAAGAGTGTCAATGTTGGACAAAGAGTGGGGAAGCAGGCACTCCAAATGGCTTCAACAGCTTGCTAGTGTTCGAGAGAAGTTCCAAACATATCAATACGATCTCATACCTCCTCCAAAATCCAGGACTGCTTATGCTCATCATCAACTATTTTCATCATTGCACTCTCAATTTCACTGGTCTGAAGGAGAGTACAAGAGGAATGTGGCAACATCAGTCACAGACCTAAGCTTGAAATCCACGCTTCCTGCTCAAGCAAGGTCACACCACATGTGTAATGACTCACATCCAGAAAGACCCCGCATCAGTGACAACTTGCTCAGCAGGTTACAGCCTAAGAGTGAAGCTGCCTTTCGACAAGCTTCTGCTAGGACTGAAAAGTTGGGCCCTGAGATTAGCAATGTAACAATCCCTGTGGAAGAAGGTGAAACCATCATGAAGGAGTTTCTTGAAGGCATACAAAAATTTAACAGACCAGCAAATGCAAATGCATTTGTCAGCCCATTGTCTGAGATTGGTCTCTTGTACACACATGTTGAACCAACTACTTGGGAGACCTACCATTCACTAAAACAAGGTCAGTCTGAGCAATCTTGGGAAGAAATGCCCAGGTTATTTTTATGAACTGATCAGCATTGTCTCATCCTGTCCCTCACCTTGAAAAGCCAGGATATCTTGCAGGAAGAAACCATCTCCTCCCTTGATTGGCAGACTCACAGAAAAGTTTTAGTGCATTGTTCTGGCAGAAGACAATGGTTTTCAGAAGCAAGGTACAATCCGGAAGGGGATCACCTCAAAAACTCCATACAGAAAAGCCGTGCATGCAAGATCAACTCATTACAGCTTCCCAAATTGGAAAAAAGGTGGAGAACACCAGGAGCACAAACAAAAACCTGTTAAGGAGCAGGAGGTACTCTAATGCTCTCTGTATTATTGCATTGCTTCTCACAATTTGTATTCCCACAGGACAAATTCATTTCTTTCAGTTTGTTGGGTCTTTTCATTGCATATCTATCAGCTTGATCATCAGCTCTCCATTACTAGATCTGGAGGCTGTGAAGGACACAATAAGGGCCAGCAGAGATAACTTTCCCAGATTTATTGTTGACAGTAAGAATAGGTTCAAAAACCATGTGCAGAACTCAGAAGCACTTATGGGTATCTTGGATCGCTTGAGAGAGGAGGCCAAATCTGTTGCTGCAACTCTCAACAAGCTGCGGGAAAGCATCCATCTGGAATCTTCTACAGTACCTATCAATAACTACTTGTGAAGTGAACCAACTTTACGATGCAAATTTTATAATGCAAATTGTGACTCATCTGTTGGCAACCATATAAGCTTTCAACCCCCACCATTCTTGGGGTGCCTCCAAGTGCAAAGTTCACTTGATCAACACATCTTCAAGCTTGTAACCTATGAGACTATTCCAATCCTGTCCAAGGCCAGGTAGGCACAAATTCAAAGTTGAACCAACAAATAAATGCATTTACAAGGCCCTAAACCCTACCTCCAAAAAGGATCTCATAGATTACTTCAATGGCTTGTCAGCTGATCCCAAGCCCTGAGGCCTTCCCAAAAGTTCTGCTCCTTCAGCCCTGGCTTGGTTATTGAGTTTCATTACCATTCACAGAGCTGATCAGTATAATAAGCAGAACACAAATTAGAAATTCAGAATCAAAACAAGATTGTAACTATCAAGAGCCATATGGAGATTATTTTTCACTTGCCCACTTTGTATGCCAAGGGTCAGCAATAATAGACCTATCTTCAGAAAGGTTCTGACAATCTGTGAAAAGCTCTAAATCTGCCTGCATATTTCCCTTTTGAATTATTGTACCTCCAAACAATAGGTTATTTCTCTTACATTAGATGTCATGTGCTGATTGATCTAAATCTATAGTTGATTGTGCTTTGGGCAATGGACCCTCTGCAGATTTCTCCTCCTTGAAAGATAAGTTTGTACTTCAGGTAGTCAGCCCTGTTTGGGGGAACGGGGTTGATTGAATATTTCTACTTAGACAAAATGCCAGATTCTGGTTGGAATCTGCAAGCAGAGCAGATACAAAATGAGAAATCAAGATGGCTATATTGGAGCCCACATATTTCACAGAGAGCCATCAATAAACATATCACAGGAGAGGCTTCATACAATGATTACAAGTGTTTGAACCTGTTGATAACATCGAGGTGCTAAATGATGAGTCATGACCCCATGTTATGCAAAACTGCTGAATGTCTAGAATCCATCATCAGTTTTTTTTCTGTGGACAAGAAGAAAGCATATCATGTCCTTCAAAAAACCGATATGAAACCATATCAGTGACACAGCTCTCCAACCTAAGTTGCATTGCTCATTGGTAGACTGCAATAAAACCCACCTATATGAGTTGGTGGATCACCTATGTCTAAAAAGAATTGTGTTTGAAGTCAAATGTGCTTACCATTCACTATGTCACTAGTTTGCCTATGGTCCTTTACCTACATACCAATTGCTCTTGTGGGATGTTGAGTTTTACAATTGGGCCTGTGCACCAATGGCATATGTGTCATGCAACTCAGTTGTGCCTGATGGACCGTAGTTCCCAACTGCCCTCACCATCAATCAAGTGAAGTTCCATTGAGTGATAAGGTATCAATGCTGGACGCTGCAAAAACATCACTTATATAATTTCAAACTGAAAACCCACTATTGTCTTAAATCACGCGTCCAATTGCACTCACAAACATCACTTTGTCTACAAAGTACTGGGTTTTCAGGAGTGATCACAGCTTGCTTGTTGGCTAAGCTACAATCATTCCAAGTCCTAGACATACCACATCAAATCACCCCCTAAATGTGATACAGTCTCTGGCACCAAACAAGCATCAATCTGCATGTACATGAGGTTTGAGCAAACCTGTGAGATGGTGACAACCGCAATCCCAAGAGCCTGAGCTCGTTTGTAAAGACTCTCCTCCACATCCACACTCGTAGCGCTGTACAATAGCACAGCAGATCACAATCAAACTTGACAAGCCTTCTTAGGATGCCTTGGTAACCCTTTGAATTCAATACTTCTAAGATTTCAAAAGCTTAAGCATGCTTAATGACCGTCTATGTAACTGTTCAGTGGACAATGTCAAAGTTTTCCAGTACCAGAAAAAGTGGAAACACTCAGTAATAGGCATTACTTCATTGTAGCCCTACAAGAAGGATCTTCTGCCTTGTTATTTACTCTGCTATCACATAATTTCCAGAAGGAGAGACATGAAATGAAGTGATTCAACCCAGAGATCAGCGGCATTGACAGCATGGAGATGTATAGGAGGCTTACTTGGTGCATTCATCCAGAATTCCAAACTTTGGGTGATGGAAGAATAACCGCGCCTGCCCACCCATTAACTCTGACCTGTTAGCTAACGACACTTGGTGATCACCTCATATATTACACTGATGTGCTTGCAAGCAAAATATTGCAAACCTCCTGTGGAGGGTATTCAAATACTACCATGCCAAGGCGTTGCTGTTCTCCAAGAGACAGCATGTCTTCCCAATTGGCTAATGCATCCCAGCCTCCTTCACGCTCCAGTAAATAGACAAGTCTTACATCTTCCAATATGGATTTCAACCTTTTGTCCAGAAGCTCTACAAGATTTTGGGGGGTACTTGTCTGCACACTTAGAGGACTCCCGATTCCTATACCAAATGCAGAAATCCACACAAACAGTAGTTGGCTTCACTTGGTGTACTTCCTGTGGGGCCCCAATGCACAAGGCTACATGAAAAATGAATATGAGCAAAAAAATATCATGAAACAGCAAGGACCATTCATGATGTGATTGTCCTCTAGAGTCACAAAAGTTGCAATATGGTGAATTTCCTAATGTTGATCCCAGTCACAGCAAGGATAGACAACCTGAGAAAAAATAGTTACCATTGATGAGTCTCTCTTGCTCATTGTCTTCTAAGACTTTCCTGATGGCATCTGGAAGAGTCAGTGGGTAGATCAACTGATCTCGAAGACTTCCCAAGGCAGTGTATGGTCGCTGAGGAACATAAAAAATCTCACGGCTTAAGCCAGTACTCTCATTATTTCCATCTGTTAGGAGCATCCCAGGCTTTACAATGCTTCCACTCACAATTGGCCATAACCCTCCAAGGACACGGAAGAGAGAGCTTTTTCCACTCCCATTTGGACCTATACCACCATGGCCCATCAGATGCAGCACTACATCATGAGTGCAAAGTAAAGATATTGTCCATGACATATCCATAGAGACATTTTAACAAGTTGAAGAAGGTAACCAGATTGATGTGTGATCCTCTATTTCTCAAGCAACTTCATTTCCCAACAAACTGCCAAAAGCATGTGGCAGACCAACAATTCCATCAACTTCATCCATTTAAGAAGAAAGGCAGAGTAGCATACCTGTAACCAACATGCTTTGACCAGCATTAATTTCGAATGTCAGCTTCTGGGCAAGTAACTTCTGCCCAGGTGTGACTATGTCCACCTCTGAGAAGATAATGCCATTGTTGACAGGAAACTTCCTTCGCTGCTCTATCATTAATAGAGGATCTGGGGATATATATGACTTCTGAAGTTTTGTATCTGCAATGACAGGACAGACATGATTATCAACCATGATCATTATTTTATTGAGCAGGGCAAGCAGTCTCCCTTCTTAAAAAACTTCTCCTTGATTATGCAAGTCTTCACTGGAAAACTGTATTATTTAACTGGTGCTGAGCTCCTGCATAAAATGGTGCTTGGAAACCTATGTGACATATTCACACTACAGCAGCTGCCATACAAAAGTGAAGAAAATTTCAAAACAGCCCAGCAAATATCATATTCATGACTGAAGTGAAGCTTCTCCTAGTCTGCAGTACAAAGATGGTGAACCTCACCTTGCTGGGCTGCACAAAGTAATTCTTCCAATTCAGAAACTCGGGTAATGCCACCTGAGAGTTCCAGAAATTTCCGGTAGAGCTCCATAATATCACCAAATGCAAGAAAGCTTTGAGAAACCACTGATGCTAGAAAGCGCAGGTCATGTGCGAGCTCCGCTGCAGACCACATCACACAGGTCAGTGAACCATAATATAAGCTACCTGATCCACCTGTAGCAACCTAACCTGTAGGGCTTAGTCCAAATACACTCAAAAGATGAAATGTCCAACATAAGGGAAAACACCCAACCTTGCACAGAGACTTGAGCACGGTCTCCACCATGCTCAACTGCATACAGTAAGCTAAGCCCCCATGTCACATTGTGAGGCAGCTGCTTGATGAGAAACTCATCTGCGATTCCAAAGAGCCAGCGCTTCCTCAGTAGTTTGTGAGAGTGTGCAAGCAATGTTCTGAAGCGACCTTCAACCACCTGCATGAACCCAAGTAAAATCTCTCACTCTAATCTTCAACATTGATAAATATTCGAAATTGCCTCCATCAATCATAGTAATCTCCAAGAAGTTCAAAAGGTTACAAGTGCCACTAGAGATGTTGATTAGGATGAGTAGGTAAAATCGTACTGCTTGTTCACGTGAGCCTCCTCCAAAGAAAGCCACAGATTCTGCATGTGTACGAAGCCTGGAGTGTGCGTACCTACAGAGAAAATGACAACACATATGAAATGAATGTCCATTTCCACAACTGGCACTCTTACAGGGAGCTTTTCATATCCGCTGGTGAAAGAGTTCCATACCTGAAAGACCCCTCAAGCTGCTGCTCTTTGCTTGTCAATGCTCCAAAGTCAGGTGTAATCACATGCAGAAAACCCAAGCCCAGCAACATGTATGCATACAAGATGCCCACCCCTCTCCTACCAGTGAGGCTTTTCATTCGCATGGTGAACCTGCAACCCATTAATGGCACCCACAGCTCCAATTTTCAAAACACATCACATCCCACGGCTACATTCTGCTCGAATAGCCCCCCTTTGATTGAACAATTGACATCAAAACTCTAGTGCAAGAACCCACAAGTTGGGAGCTTGAACTCACCAGAGAATATCCACCAGGGGCTTCACCATGCCCGTAACCAGTCCTGAAAGATCACTGCACAGTTTGTCCACATCTTGAGTTATCCGTTGGTCAGCATCCATGCCACTTTCAGACAAGTGTACTGCCTGCAATGTCACAATTCCCAGTAGTCATGGAACATGATTATTTTAGTTCATGATTTCCAGAAAAAATCATGCAACTTCCATCTGTATGCAACTGGCACATTGTGCCCAGTCCTTGGGTACTTAACAACTTGTTGATCACATTCATAAGCTGCAGGGAGGGAGAGAGGGCTGCCTGTAGTCAATAAGTAAGGCCCTATTACAACGTGATTCTCTGAAAGCTGCAATTTGTGACCATCTCACCTTATAGTATGCATTGTTTTGGAAGTACAGCTTGGAGAGAGACTCAGTCAAGCGGTACCGCCAACCGAGAGCTAGCTTGGCAGTCAAGTTCCTGATCACAAAAGCATCAACATCAACTATCATCACAAAAGCATCAATGATCAAGCATCACAGTTTGATCACAGCATCCATGCCTAAGTTCATTCAGTTTGCCCAAAAAAATGGCATTTCAACAACATGCTTCAAGCTTTGCAAAGAAAATTTGGAAGGGGAATGCAAGATGTGATCCAAGAGAGGTGCTTAAAGACCTAAGTGAGGGAGCAACAATGGCAGAAGCAACACTCTGGAGTACACTTATGCCTGTCAGACGAATAAAAGCTGCTTTGTCCTGATGCAAAACATGCTTCAAACTTGTGCCTGCCAATCCCAATCAACCCATACTCAGGGTGCTACCAGCAGCGCACACTGCCTTTAATATTTGATCAGTAGCCTCTAAGAGCAGCAAAAGCATGACACCAGCATCAAAGGGACCATAATATCAATCATGACAGCGTACCGTTGAGATCTGCAATACGGTCAGAAATCCAAGTGCGGCTCACCACAAGCAATGCCACAGCCAGGAGCTGACCACCTTGCTTACCCAATATAGTTGGTACCTGCCCACAGCCATGACCACCTTCAGAGCTGAACTCAGACCTGTGATCTGGACAAGGAACCAATTCTTCAGGTGATTGCACAACATGTTGCTGAAATCAATTGGTTGAATGGAAACTAGTGTAGATTTTGGAATAAATCAACACCCCAGATACCACCTCAACAGATGCTTCAGGATAACAAGATGCTGTATATCTCAGGTTTCCCATTTCTTAATGACCCTGGGTTAACTATGATCAAGATGAATGAGAAAACCGAACAATTAACAGACTATACCCATGAAAATTTCACTGTCATCGGCAACTACAAAAACCCTACTTCTCTTCAGTTGCTAAGGTAGACTTACCAAAACTTTTGACAAGGAGCTGACCCGTGCAGGCATTATTCGAGGTTCTGCATGCAACCTTGGGACCACAGGAATTGTTGTAAGAATGTCAGGAGGAGGAGATGTTGCCAAAATAGTGCTCATATATGTATCATCTGCTTGTGAATCCTTATGTGTGTCCTGCAAAAATTGTAGAAGATACAAATAATGAATTGCTTGCACCCATTTTCTAAAGAAGAACTCAAAACTTTCCTTGAATCACAAAACTTATCAATTCAATTATACACATCATAAAGAGCATACATATTACGAGATTGTCTAACTAGACAAAAGGCAATAGGGTACCTTAATTGTTGAGGCAACAAAATGCTCCTGGACCACCCCTGCATCTGACTGACGATCTGTTTGCAGTTCAGAATCCTCATAATCCTTGTCATCCTGTGAAAGGATCTGCAATGATGTATCTCTGAGAAAACAAATGATATCAATCAGCATCACAGTCCTTTAAACTCCCTAAGAAGAGTAATCTAGGTTGTCAAGTATGCACTCTGTGTTAAAACATAACCTCCTGTTTCTAGTACCAATGTATGACTCAGGGAAAAAGCACCTTCAAATTTTGTGGGAGGCACCCACTAAGAGACCCAAGTGTAATCTCCTAACCTTTTGTAGTGAACGCTCCAGCCACCCTCACCATCAAGGGAAAGAACAGTGTCGTGGAAGGCCACAAGAGCAGGACGGTGAGAGATGGTGACACAAGAGGTGCCCATGGCTCGGACCTTTTTGCAAAAGCGTTCCTCCATGTCAGTGGTAACAGCACTGGTGCACTCATCCAGAATTGCAAAAGCTGGACAGTGATAGAAGAGACGAGCCATACCTAGGCGCTGCTGCTCTCCCAAGGACAACTCATTAGCCCAGTTCACTTCCTCCGCTGGCAAGTAACGTTCAAGCAAGTATTCCAGGTCCACCTAAATTCAAGAAAATATGGACTCCATTAGAGTGGGGCTGGCAATGGTTGTCAATAAGAGACAGACTGGAATTGATTCACCAATTGCATGTAGGGGGGTTGCACACATGGTACAAGCTTGCATGGGAAAAGCCTACTATGTTGCAGATTTCAATAAAAGCAAGACTTGATTTTGTGCATCATCCACAACTACAGTGATTGATGCCTACAAAGGAAATGGCAACACACATTTCTTAGCAACTCATGCATGCCATCCATTGTCAGTGGCTGTGTCTCTTCTGCAGCAGTAAGTGGGTAGATGAGCTGGTCACGTAAAGTTCCTACTGCCATGTAAGGCCGCTGAGGTACATAGAAAATTTCATGACTCAAATCTGCTCCTGTTCCAGGCTTTGCAATTCGACCTGCCACTAGAGGCCAGAGCCCTCCCAGAACTCGAAATAAGGAGCTCTTCCCACTACCATTTGGACCTGGAACACATATCCACTGGTCAATCCTATGCAATACACAGCACATCCATCATTTGTTTGCCCCCAATTCACATCAAAAGGAGGACACTTTAGGTGGCTAAGATGACACCAAAACATTACCAGACAATGACAATCTGTCAGAGTCTTTGAACACAGGAAGTTCAAGCTTTGGAGTGGCAATGTGGTAGCACCAGAGTAGTCACTATTTCCAGGATCATAAGGACAGATTTCCCAGATCCAGTCTAGGACTTAACTGATTTGCAAAAGAATTTACAGGAAATTGAACTGTGAAACTTCCAGAGTCAGAATTTTCCATATGTTTTGGTTCCCTAGGAGCTAGAAGTGGAAGGCAAAGGCAAAGCCCTACCAGTTATCAGAAGATTTGAGCCTTGTTCCACCTTCAAGGTCAGGTTTTCCACCAAGATGTTGCCTGTAGGTGTTACTACCTGCATCATATCAAAGAATTCATGACAAGAACTACAGGATTGGACAGTCTACAATTGTGAAGTGCCCTGAAACGACAAGGATAACACGCTGAATCGACAACTCACCTTCACACCTTCAAACGCAATGTATTTTGCTTCCACAAAGTAGCTATCACCCTCTCTGTTACTAACAACCCTACTACCACCACCAAGTTGCAGCTCTCTTGCCACCGCAATAAGCTCACGAATGCGATCTGCATACCCACTGCAATCAGACCAACCTGGATACAATTAGTCACACTTGGTACACATACATCAGGCAGTGATTCCCAGGGCATGATTTGACCCAACAAAAGCATGTAGATTTGTAGATGTAGGTTCACCTTAGACTTGGGACACACACTTCAGGCAGTGATTCCAGGGCATGATTTGACCCAACAAAAGCATGTAGATTGGCTGTAGATGTAGGTTCACCTGACACGAGAAAGACGGCGAGAGCTGCTGGCGAGAGTACCCATTGCCTGGAACAGGGAGATAATCACACTAGTATGATACCGCATGTTACTGAGCATCTTGGCACGGCCAAGTGTTGAACTATCAGGTCTCATGTTGCCTCCAAAAAAGGGTCCAATAATGAGGACAACAGCAAAAGTGGCTCCCAGATATTTGAGAAAACAGTCCTGAATCATGCCAAACCACCACTGCGTGTGGAGCACTTTGTCCAGATGCCTTACAAGTGACTTGAACTGCTGCTTTATGATTGACGCCTCACGTGCTTGTCCTCCATAGAATGCAATGCTTTCAGAATGTGTTCGTATTCGTGAATGCAGCTGCCTATACTCCCCTTCCAGTTGCTGCTCAGTTGACATTAGCCTCCCAAATGGTGGTGACAGGGCCCCTGTTATTACCCCTGCCCCTATCACATAACCCTACATCAACATCACCTCACTCATTTCAGGCCCCATCTCCCCAACCAAATTAGAAAGCCCAGAAATTTTTTTCAAAAGAGCTGCAAAAAGAGTTGAGGAATACAAAACCCTACACTTGCTGGATTACAGAGGCCAAGAACTGGCAGACAGATTAGGACCCAATGCGTCAAATGGTATAACAGAAATTCTCACTGAACAAAAACCAACTCAGACCCAATAATGAGCTAGAAGTGACATACCAGAATGCCAAGAGCATATTTGGGATGGGCATAACTACACAATCGCCATGTATAGAGACATGCATCAAAAGTGGCCATTATATTCTCCTGTATAAGGTCACTAAGTTCTGCACAAAACCTTGGAATGTCACTGGCTATTCTCTGCTCAGCATTGCTGATCCGAGGATCCACATGCGACATCTTGTAATATGTCATGTTCTGCCACAGCCAGCAATAAGTTATTCCACACTAAGTTCTTGAAGGTTGAACAAAATCTCCAAAAAGCCACCACCTTGCTGCAGCATTAACTGTGCCACTACCATGAAATTGGGCATTAACTGAACAATCTGCTATACATTAGGTGCAACTACAGATGCAATGGTCACAATGGACAAAAGAGAATCCCTCAAGCAACTTTTCATCAAAACCCACACAGAGACTGCATGGCCAAAGGTATTGACAGACATACAGGACACTCATACATTCATCCTTGGATTAACACTACCAGTATTAAGCACAAAGATTATGGAAGGATCTATCTCCAGGATTAATCTCCTGTCCCTTGGATTTCATAAGCTACCCTACCTGGAAGTAATCAGCATGGACACGATCAGTCAAAATCTTCCGGAATCGTAAACTCAAGGTCCCAGTCAGGAACTTTGTGGTTGATATCAGAACAGATTGCAGAAGACACAGCACCAGATTTTCTGAAATCAGCCACATGAAGAGGGGTACACGACGCAAGAATGCAGCCCTGAACAAAAACCCTTGCACCCTGGCTAATCTGTTCCCCAATGCTGTCCTCAACACCTGTGTCATGATTACATGATTGCTTGTTTTATCAACATTGGCTTACTAATGTATCAGTAAAACCATGACGTAGGAATATTTCAACTTCCAATTCCTGAAGATAAAATAAACTTGGAAGGATATTTCCATGGCAAAATAAAGTGCACATCCAGTGACATACTAACAATAAAAGGCAACTATTCTTCTGAAGGAATGCATCAGAACTAGAACTCAAAATGTAGCAAGTGCATCCTATAAATTTTGACAGCAATGTATCATTTGACACAGAAAAGGTCTCATACCGCTATGGCAGCTAATGACAATAGATTCTCCATGCCTCTCTTGCCCATGTGTGCCAGAAGGATGGCACCCACCACCTTGACTGACTTCAGCCCACCCCTCTTCTGTTTTCCTTTCTGCAAAACTCCATCACTCCTTCCCTTTGTACCTTTGCCAACCTCTCTGTTTGTATCTCCTGCAGGTGCAACCAGATGTCGAGGAGGTTTTTGTCGCTGTCCATTGGAGTGACTATATGCCAATCCACCTCCGGCAAACAACACGGCAGCTACAACTGCCAATGCTTTCCTGTAACCATCCAACTCTCTTTAGATATTTGGAAACTTCTTTGCACCATTAAACCAGATTTTACCAAAAAAAAACAGTAGTTTCATTGGTTCAAAAGACCTTCTCACTGTGCTCAAATACTTGCTCCTTTAGATAACATACAAAAGTTGGGGGGGGAGGGGACAAGGACACCTCTTTGGAGTGAACAATTGTGACTGGCTTTGCACTTTGCGCTTCAGTGCATGTGTTAGTTGCACCGAAGACATCACGAAGCATTTCTGTTGCAACCCTAAACCCTCCTCCTCCACTGCACCCAATTCATCACAACTGTTCAATTGTGGTTGCCATCTTCACTTGGAAAAATCATCATATCTACAACTAGTGTCACCTTAAACCCTTTCCTACCACATAAAGCCAAAACCCATTGCTGCCACCAACTAGGGTATAATAACCCTATCTCCCCAATCGTTCTTCACATCCTTCTGAACATTGCAAGCTCTGTGGCATATATGAAACAATGCACCACAATATTGACTTCCCAAGCGACACACAACATCCGACTCTCAATTTCCCAGCTCCACTACTACCGTCAGGCACCCTAAAATCAAAAGTGTCTTGAGAAATAAACAAACCAATCCCAATTTCGAGATCTCTGAGTTACAACAAGTCTGCGAAAAAATAAGCTAGAGAAAAACATAAAACCATTCTGAAAAAATTAAATTAAAATTAAAATTAAAATTAAAAAGCCACTCTCGCTCTTCAATCCCACAACATCGTCACGGAGCGCCCAAAACCTGTTGTTGTTGTTTCATACACAGACGACCATTGCATTTTGGTTGGTGGTGGTGGTGAAGATCGCTGGTGGCGATCGCGACATTAATTCAAGCGGCAGCTCAAAAATTCATTTCAGGAACAAGAAAAGAAGTGAAAAGGAAACTCGGCCCTCCCCTCTCAAAGGAAAGGGACTTACATGGTAGGACCTAAAGAGACCGTGAACACTTCAAGCGGCCGCAAATCTGCATCAGTCTGTGCGCGACAGAGCTCCAAAGCAAGGAAAGAAACCAAACTGGAGGCAACAAAGGGAGGTTCTAATACATTCTGATTTGTGATTCTGAAGCGACAAAAGAGCAGCAATCTTCAACGACGGTGCTGCTCCGCGCGAGAGACTCCTCTCTCTCTCTCTCTCTCTC
>Ga0209611_10007571_pt1 | contig 17337 bp, 4 predicted proteins | sample S1TSphgellanicum_3_FD_187693 | JGI IMG/M metagenome (GOLD analysis project Ga0209611, IMG submission 187693) | Host-associated microbial communities from peat moss isolated from Minnesota, USA - S1T2_Fc - Sphagnum magellanicum MG (SPAdes) (version 2) | ecosystem: Host-associated > Plants > Peat...
TTTGTTTTTTTTTTGTTTTTTTTTTTTTTGACAATCAATTTTTACATTTCTTATTTTTTCTTCAACAATTTAGGTTCTATATTGCATCTCCTTTTGCAGCAACATTTCTATTTCGGTGCATTCCAATTTTGTATGTTTCTATGATCATAGATCCCTCCTTTGACTTACATTTGATTTAGGATTCAAAAGTTCCCATATATTTTGTGTATTATGAGGTAAAATATAGTAAAAAATAACATTTAAAAAAATGAATTATTTTTAGTAATGTATGATGGTGGAAAAGGATTAAAAAACACTTGTAACCACTTTCGAGGTCTTGAATTTGGCATAAAACTTCTCAAAATTGAACAAAATCTTTTTGGGAAATTTTAATATTTTTCACATCAAATAATTATTAAATGTGTTACATTGTTAGGCATCATCATTTGGAAATGCTAGTTTTTTCAATGCACATTAAGCTAAATATACACATTATACAACATTAAAAACCAAGAAAATCAAAATTTAGAAAACATACATAATTTCCTATAGGCTAGAATTGACTAAAAAATAATAAAATTTGTGTAATTAGAATTGAAATGAAACATTATATATTCATTTTGTGAATGATTTCTGATGTTGTAATTTCAACTTTATAATTCAAAAGTGAAATATGGTTTTGGGATGGTTTTAGATGATAAATTATAATACTTCTAGATGAAAAGTTACACTAAGCCCATATTAGGGTTAGGCACTAAACTTAAGGTTAGGATATTGAACCTAATGAAAAAATGAAGATCAAGGAAATTTTTGTCAATGAAAATTAATGAGAAGGGCAATTGTCAAGGTGAATTCGAAATAGCTCTAAGGTTTTTAACAAGCGGGAGAGGTTCATTGATGCAATGAGTGGGAGAGAAGATGTTGAAGGCAAACTCAAAGGCAACCTCAAGGAAAGGCAAAAGGTCTGTTGAAAAAATAAGCAATGTCGTGTGGGCAACATTGAAGCACATTGTTGTTTCATTGGAAGAGGAGGACTTTGATTTGGATCTCTTTTGGACACCTCCAAAGAGTCCTTCAAATCTAATATTAAAAGACCTGGAAGATCGGATGTTTCATGATTGCAACATATGACGATCAAAAACATTATTAAACTACCATGAAAATATTGTAGACTAGTTGTTGACACCACAACATTTTCCACCATGCACTTCCCCAAACTATGTCAGGAATCTAGACTATAAAATGGGGTTGACATCTACAAGCTTACCCTATATAATAACTTTTTACACAAGTTTAGAATTCAGATCCATTGAACATGAAACAACAAGGATGCATAATCGCTCCATCAAGCAAAAACAAGACATTCAACAATGTTTAAGGTTTTACATCCTTTGAAATTCATTTTTTTATGGTTTGTCCTTTTGTGTTTCCAATTGTATCTTGCATTTTACTATCTATCCCTTGCACAAGCTTTTTCTCTCAAGTTATGTTTTTAGGTGTGCATCCTATGAAGCTTGATTCTTCTGTACAATTTTGTTCTTTTGTGTTATTAGCTTCATGATAATACATCATGTTCAAAAAATCGTTTTGATGGGTTTTGGTTCAAGGAACTCAATCCCATCAAACATGTTTGCCAAAGTAAAAAAATCAACCTAGGTGCAGTAAGCCATTTGGTATTCATAAGCACCTTGGAACTTCAAGTTGAGTTCCATGATGGTAGAAGACAATTTTCAAGGTGACTATCAAAGTTGGTATAAAAGGAAGAGGAAGGCTGATAATCAAGAATGGGTGGTGCGATATAAGCTGCGGAAAGCTATTTAGGATGTAAAAGGTCAAGCCCATGATTGTGAGACCATCACTACCACAAATAGTGTACCTTCCAAACCTTTTAATTATTATAAAACCAAGTTTCAAAAAATCACTACAGAATTGTTAAGGAAATTAGCCATGTTTGTTGTTGAAGAGTTGAAAGGTTTGAATTATGATGGACAATAAATTATCATTGAGAAGTTTCTTACTCATCCACTTGTTCAAGGCATGGTTCCTAACTATCTTGCTAACTTATAGTGTGTGAAGACAAGTCAGCAAATAGTTTCCAACTTGAAGTCAGGTATCACAAAATATTTAGTAGTGCAACAAAAGTCACAAATTGTTGTTGCCAAGGACATTGTTTGCATGCTAGCATCAAGCAAGTCAATAGGTAGTCATAGGGGACTTGCAAAGGTTTTCCAGGTGTAGATAAGCGAAATATCCAAATGGTGATGGGAAGGCACATTCAATTGGATACAACAAATGATGCTTTCTAGATAGGTTGTAAGCAAGCAAGACGTTCAAATTGCCTACCTCAATCAGTGAAGGATCTAATGGTATAGTGAGTGACAATTGAAATCGTCATTTCTCTTATTGCAAAGGACATTGTGAGACAATGCATTAATGCCAAGTTGGATGAGACGTATCCTTGCCATTTTTTTCAAGTATCCCAAGTGGGAAGATTTTTACTGATTTTGCAAAGTGATATGAGTGTTCATATCTTTTCATTATGTTATTCCTTGTTAGCTATCTAGATGGTGACATAAGCTTGATTTTTGTATAGTTATGGCTTAAGAGGCTCTGTCCATTCTTTGTTCCTTTTGAAAACAAGGAATGGAGAGCTATTAACTTATTACAAAATTGACATCTTACTATTGTGCTTGTTGATGCACAAGAGTTGTAAAAGTTTTATCTCCAAGCTCTAAAAGTAGAACAACTAATCTGCTTTTGTGATTGATCATGAAGTGTTGTGATCCTTTAAGTTCCTCCTTGGGGCATAATCATGTGAGGAAGATGAAACAATTGAAATGCTTCTATCTAGGTAATTAAGGATAATTATCTTGCTTAATTATCTAAATTCCTTCTTGATGTGTGCTTAATTCTTACGATTTAATACTACAAGTTAAGTCCTTACAAAAGGTGTTATAGTGCAATTTACTCCTTATTAAATTATCCTTCAGTTGTCATAAAAGGTGTTAATAGTGCCTTGTCCTTGTTAATATGAGCTGCAATTTTTACAAAAGGTGTTAATAATGTTTAATCCTTATTAATATGAATTGTAGTCCTTATAAAAGGTGTCAAAAATGCTTACTCTTGTTAATATGAATTATGTATTTCCTCGAGTTCCATCCTCTTTTGATTTCACAGGTCTTTGTAAATCATCATCTTCATAGTCTGGCATTTCCTCTTCATGAATGATGGGTGTGGGAGGGGTTATTATCTAGTTGTCAGCCACAGTTTAATTTTGTCCTTGGCTTTCAACATTTAATTATATTTTGAGAAACCTTTTAGCTTCAACAAGCTAGGAGCAATGTGCTCTATCAAAGCAATTTAAATTCCATTCCATTGTTGAAACCAATGACCTATTGGAGATTCCTTTTCAAGTTCTATTTTTGTAGATGCAATCCATGTTGTTAGATTGCTATTACCACAAGTTATGAAATTGGCATAGAAACATATTTGGAAGTATAGGTGATAAGGATCCCCTCCCATCTCCACCTTGTTTTTTTGCAATTAATGCAAAACCTGGCTTGGTGTTAAATACAATTTGTTGGTATGTATTTTGCAACAAAAAATTCATCACCATTGTTGCATGCCACCTCACTATACATTCATGTTCATGCACATCATCTAATAAGGCCTCTTCACTTTTGGCACTTGATGCCTGAGCCCATGTGGCAAGTGCCTAGGCTACTAAGGTCAGTACAACATATGTTCTAGGAAGATCATGATCCTATAAACCAATACCACTACCACTAGAACTTATTCCCTTCATCCTCACAAAGTTGTCTCCACTTTCTACCCCTAGTGGACTCTTGCTTGTTACAAGATTTGAGGTGACATTTGTAACCAAACTACTAACAACAATATCTTCCCATACTCATGATTCTTTGGAAGCCTACCCAAACTTGCTTTTCAACTCTGAGAATGACAATGTTAGAGAATTTTTTGCATTAACTTCAATGTTCAGACACCATAACACCAACATATTTGCCCGAATCTTTTCTTTCACCCACCCACCCTACACCACCTGCAAAGTTGCAAAAACATTTACTAGGTCTATTTTTTCTACAAATAAAAAGTTAAAATAGTGTTGGTGAACACCATTAGACAAACAAACCTATGACAAAAAGAGAAGACAAATGAATGTTATTCAAAAACCCCATGCTAAAATTTAATGTTTAAATGCAAATAAACTTACAAAAAATTACAATTCCACATATGGTTTGACAAAACGATTTTTCCAACAAAAAAATTAAAGAGATGTGTAAAGGAACCTAGAAGCATGGGACAAAATATAATGATGTTAACCCTTACATCACAATTTGAGTGGACAAGGGCCAAAATTAAATTTTTTGTTCTTGCGAGTTTTTTGTTAACTATTCTTTCCATTTTTGTTCATTGGAAGTATGTGATTAGTACCTATTTTGAACGTGAAGCACTTATAAGCAATAGGAGGAGAAGAAGCTTTTAAGCTCACTCCATGTAGGAATCGATCATTTTAATTTTGTTTTTAATGTACAGGACTTTGCACAAAAAACAAGGCATTGTTTAGACCATCCAAATAACCCCTCAAAGCTTTGCATATAATGCTCAAATATCAACAAGCTGTCAACATAGATATGAACAAAAAGATTGAAAGTTGTTACCGAATTCATAGAGCTAGAAAAGTTGTGAAGGTTGTCCATTTTCAACACAAGTTGCTATTATTTCTGGAAGCATTTGAGGTCTCCATGGTAATTTAACAATACTAAAAACATTTGTTATTTCCATCTAGAGGAAATACTAAAATGACCAATGTGACAAGCATGGCTCAAAGATCATAGTTGACCATTGAAGGGTGAATGCACAATTGAATGGCTCAAAAATGGCAAAAATTATAGTCCCAATGAGTCCAAACAATATTTTGTAAAATGATTCAAATGGACATGATTGTTGTTTTTAAAAATGTCATTATTATAATCTTTGAATAATACGTACTCAATCATTTACAAACCTTCCCAAATCTATGTGAAAATTTATATTTAATGTAGCTGATGTTATTTTTTAACTTGAAAGTCCTAAAAGGAAAACCCACAAAGTCCATATGAATAATGACCCATCTAAAGCTTTCAAAAAATATGCTTTATTTTTAAAACAACTTATAATTGCAACTCATATGGACTTGTATTTTTGTGCACATGCATAAATGAATTGTTGTTTTTATTAAAATGTAGAACTTGTTTTGTCATTGGATTTTTTATGTGGAAATTATTTATTTTCATTATTTTTATTTTAATGTTTCATTATTTGGAATGCAACCTTTTCCTTTCTCTAATTTTATCGTTTAAAAATGAATCATGAATGTAGTCCTTTCATGAAAAATAATTTGGAAATAGTCAAGGCAACACATTTCACCATTGAGAAAGGATCTTGAAAATGACACAAAATTTCAAGATGTAAATGTTACAAATAATTACTTGGAATTTGAATATCCAATGAGTAACAAAAGTGACCAAAAATGATCATAGCTAGCTCTAACACAAGGTTCCAACACAAAACACATATTTTTTTTCCAAAATCAATATATGATTACACTACTACTGAAATTACACAAAGTGATTGTGACAACTATATATATATATATATATCGTTATAATAGATTTACATTTGCCCAAATGAAACACCTTAATTACAAGTTATGCCTTTGAAAACCCCAAAATTTGGTTGTGACACATAACCCAAAGTGCCCAAAAAATGGCATTGTTGCTAGAATGATAAAACTCCATATCTTAAGCATGCTCAAACTAAATGAACTTCAAAAGAAAATCTTTCAACTTTTCAATCAAATACCAATAAAGAAAATGGCAATAACCATACATGACTATGTATATTGTTGGTACCACAATATGAATGGTAGATATGCAAAAATTCAAATTATCAAAGAGTATTTTGATGTATTGGGGCTATAATCTATGTGTTGAGGTTTGACATGTACCTACATCACAACTACTAGAATGTTGATTGGTGAACTAGTTTTCTTATTCATTAAACACATGCAAACAAAGTGACAAGGAAAAGCTCATGAAAAAACTACATGAATTCAAACACTATATAAACAACATATATGTGCATAATATTAATGAAACAATGAAGCAAGTCAAGGACACATGTGCATACAAGAAATGGATGTACAAGGGATGACTACTTAGAAATGACATACGATCGATGGTTAAAAAAGAACCATTTGCCACAAATAAAAATTATAAACTAGTTGTCTTTTTAAAGTTATGTTAAGGTCTTGAAAGTAATGGTAACATAAAAATCACCTTATGGTTTTGATGTTGGGTATTTTGTAAATCATTCTTTTCTATAAATACTAGAGTTGAGGGATTATTTATCTATACTTGTAAAGTTGGATTGGATGTGGGGACCATAACATAAAATAAATTTTTGATGACATCATTCACAAGTCAATTTGTTTTGTTTTGATATTATTAGTAACTATATATATATATAGCAAATGCAATAATCTTACATCCCAACACTATTTGGATAGTATCATATCATTGTCCAAAATTTTGTTGTACATGACTTTTTTCTCAGATTGTTTCAGGCTCCTAGTGTTTAGCATTTCTGGGCAGGCAGATGGGATTATGTCTGCATTGCACCTCTGGCTGAAGATGGCACCGTTTGCTGGGATGTAGCATGGGTTGACCCATACCTCATGCTTGCAATACTGAATAAGAACTTAGGGTCAGAACTATCCATGTGAAAAAATTACTTACGTTTGGTATTTATCCACAAAGCATTAGGATTTCAAAACTTGTTATTCCAAATGGGTGTTGGACCCTGTTTTTTCGAGAAAAAAAATAAAAATAAAAATAAAAAATCTTTCAGCAACTGTGAATCAGACCTCATGGTTGTCTATTGTAACTGTACTCAGTAGCCGTGCTTGAGATGACCATTGCAAGTTGCAACCAAGCAATCTGACATAGCATACCTGGTGACTGTGGTGACTTAGCTGATATTGAACCTCCATTATTGTCAAAACATGTCCATGTGAGGATCAAACATTATACATATGGCCCCTCTGTTGATCTCATGTGACCTCCATGCTGATGGCCAACATCTTTTTAGAATTTTTTTTGTTTGTAGCCAAAAATTATAAAAGGAAGGATTTGCCCTTGAAAACCTCCAAAATCACTTCATTTTCAAGTTTTTCATTAACAAAAATTTGTTTTAAAAAGGCTGGTGGTGGCTGAGAACCAAGGTCAACAATTGCAGTCCTCACTTGTGGCTGATAAATTGATGATTGACGGCAACTACAGAACTTCTCGTTTGGACAGTGACCAACTGACAAAAGAACAGCCTACCATGTTTTGTTGTACAAGAAACCTCTGAATTTATGTCTTGAACACATACCCAATATCCATTCAAGTTGATGCTAATGGTCTTTTGAGATATGGCATAAAAAATCAAAGGGAGAAGAAGCATTTGTTGGTCTTCCACACAGAAGACTTGCAGCCCCTCTGTGTTTTTTTTCTTTCAAAGTACAACAGCAGACTGAACCTGACAAGCTGTTGGCAGCCCCTCTGTTTTTGGAGTCACCAGAAGCAGGATCAACTGGGGCAAATAGCGAGCATACCCACACCAACTTCTTTCTTCATACCACTCTCATACAATGAATGCATTGCAACCTCAGGAATGGTGGGCACCTATGCAATCCACCAATCCAGCCTTTTCATGAAATCATTTTCTGATGCAGCAGAAGATGTCCAGTGGAAATTCATGTCACAGCAGTTTGCTAGATTCAATCCTGGTAGAAGTACTCCACATTTGAGTTTGGCTGTAGGCACTAAAGTTCAGCTACATTGGCCCAAATCTAGGTCTACCTTCAACTCAGCAAAAGTGAATCAGATTGGAGTAGACATTTCCTGAACACAAACATTAATTAGCACAGGTCCACTTGATGCAAAACTTGTGACTGTGGAGGTGTATGCACCAGGGTATTGATGGCGCTGAAAATCCAGTATATCTGGGTGGTCTGTAAACATCCCTGCCACCTCTTTGTTGTCATCTGCCACCAACATACAAAAATAATTGTACACAAGTCATAGCCTACTTTGAATTCTCCTTATTTGTTACTTACCATTTCAGCAAAGGAGCACAGATTTCCTCAACTATACAGCACGTATAAAGCTTTGCGACATTGAAAATCCAGCCCTCCATGGGTGCAATTTAAAACAGGTGCTGGAGAAGATGAGTTCACCACATGTCCTGGAAGAACTTGTGGAGAAGAGGGTTGACATGTCCAGCATCTGAAATCCAAACATTTATAAACCAGCCCATTCCCAGTTTGGTGCGTGCCATCTTTTCTGCAGATGCCATAAGCCTCCTCCTCAGTGAGATATGTAATGTGTACCCAGAAATGAAGTAACATGCTCCCCACAAGCAGTCGTAGTGCAAGCTCAGCATCATAATCACTGGACACCATAAATGTACAAAGCACTCATCTGCTGTCACTTCACCCCACAACACTGGTTTTTCAACCAATGCCTAGTATGTTGTGTGTAGTCACATATGTTTGAGATTGCAGAGAAAACTCCAAGACAACACTTTGAAGGTACTGTTCAGCCAGCTCAAGCCAAACTGAAACTAGCACTACAGGAGTGAGTAGTCTTTATCCTCATGACTCATCTTCGACCTCAATGAGTCACTCACAAATTGTCTATTACCTTCATGACAGAGGCCAATGCCAAGCTGCAATAACTCCCCCTGCACTGCCATCAGCTCTCAACAGTGGGTTTAGATAAGAATACAATATATGTAAAATTGAAAAAAGAACCACATATCTGATGTGAGAAACTTGAAACCCTAAATATTGCTCATTCTACACAAAGCAAGCCTGAAAACCCCAACACAAAGCTAGAATTATTTTTCTCCAGTCATTCACAGTTCTTTGTTCTGTTAAAAAGCTCTGGCACAATGTATGCAGTAGTCTTGCCGTGTTTGAAATCTGAGGCAAAACTGCACTGGAAATTGAAACTCATACATCAACCACGGCATACTACAAATTCATGCTCATAAGTCAGTAAACCACATGACGTCCAGGTAAAGCACTGCAGTGCTTGATGAACCTGAAATTCTGCAATTCATGTGACAGCTTGTTAACAAATCTGACTGCAAGTAGAGAACTTTGTGCTCAATCACTTGTGCAGAGAGAATTTTACATTCAATCATACATTTGGAAGATGTGCTGCAATTGACTCCATTACAATAAAGCAATATGTTGCTCACAACCAACATATTTGAAGGACTTGGGATTCCTGTAAGCTTGCCCGTGAAGCAATGGGTCAAAAATTTGCATACAAGAGTTGTATTATCTATGAACTTTTAAACTACCAACTTTCTTTGAAGAAAGCTAAGAATTGAACAATTTGTTCACAAACAAGTAAACCCCACTACATCATCGAAGGAGTGCAGAGGACTTAGAAGTTATTACATTTGTCATCATCGCCTTCTCCTCAAAAGCTTAAAACACAATACACCGTAGCTGAGAAGGCGGTAGGCGATTGCAAAGCTCACCATGATAATCACATTTACCCATTTGTTTTCACCTGTCAATCCAGATGCCGCCAATATATCCTCTCCTGAGAGCAAGCATCTGTCTGCGTAGATGGGACCAAAACACTTGTCATGGCCAACGCTATTGTATTCGTTGATGAGCAAGGCGTCCAATGGATACTTGAACAGGGAAGTGTAATGCAAAGGAAGCCAGTATTTAGGCATGTACTCCTTGCTTATGAAATATCCAGAGGATAAAAAGAAGGCACCCATGAAGCCTGTGACCAAGGAATTGCCCATGATGAAATCTGAGACCATTGAACTGAAGAAAGCCACGAAAGAGTTGGCAGTTATCAACAGAATCCAAATGACTAGAAGGAAAAAGAGAAACGCCCTGTAGTTGGGTGCCAATCCCACCAGCCAGTACGAGGGAACCACGTACAGAGTCGCAAGCAAGAACAGGAAGGGGAGGAAAACTATAGTGTTGGCCAGGACGTAGGAAGAGACGCGATAAGCGCCTCTGGAAGTTTCCCTGGCGAGTATCAGGTGTTCCTCCAGAAACATTGGGAGGGCTTCGATGCTGGAAGTCAGAAGAAAAGTGAGGGTAAAAGCGAGGAAACCCGCTCGTTCCTGAGCTCCTCGCGAGCCGTAACCCATGTGGACATAAATGCTTCCGAGTCCGAACCCTGCTCCAATTGCCTGAATGGTGCGTGCTACGAGTAGCTGGCGAGTGCGGATGATGTTTTTGGAAAACCTGTGTGCAAGAACCATGACCTCCTTAGTACTTGAGTTGGCGTAGGTTAGCTTGTCGGGCTTCTGATCCAGCTGCTGGTCCCTAGCTGGAGAAGGCGAAACTTTGTCGGCAGGCTCGTGCGTTGAAGAGGGATCCAGCTGGAAGAGATCCTGCAACGTCAGGTCGGGAACTGCGTTATTCTCCTTCCCATTCCCATTCATTAACAGAATTCCGCTCTGGTCTGAGTTGAGAGAGTCGACAGCATCAATGGCGTACTCCAGTACATTGACTTGCGGAGGCACAAGGTGACCTGCAGCAGCAAGGCGCGAAGACAAAAGATCCAGCGGCCCGTGGTGCACCACGGAACCGTGAGCGATTAACAAGACAGAGTGGATGAGCTGTAGTATCTGGTATCCTGGCTGATGAATGCTAAGTATAATGGTGCGATTGTGAGACACGGCCATCGTGCGCAGCATTGCCACGACGTGTAATGCGGCTGCGCTGTCCAGGCCGGAAGTCGGCTCGTCAAGGATCAAAACCGCTGGGTCGTGAATCACATCCACGCCAATGGAGACTCTCCGTCTCTCTCCCCCCGACACGCCCCGAACACTCTCATTGCCTATCCTGGTGTCCGCGACATGGCTCAGCCCGAGCTCAGTCATGAGCGCCTCCACTCGTAAGACTTTCTCATTCGTCGGCACTGAAGAAGGCAGACGTAAACGCGCACTGTATAGTAGAGTTTCTCGCACCGTGAGCATGGGGAACAGTGCGTCATCCTGCATTACGTACCCCGAGATTCTGCGAAACCGCTGCATGTCCATGGGCAAACCATTGACTAGAATGCTACTCGAGGGACTACTTGGCTGGATACGTCCTGCCAGAACTTCCAGCAAAGTCGACTTCCCCGCACCACTCGGACCCGCGACAGCCAAAATCTCCCCTGGTCGAGCTGTGCACGTCACGTGCTTAAGGACGTAATGGGTCGCCTTGCTCCTGTACTGCGCGATCTCCGCCTTCATGCTTTCCAGCATTCCCTTGGGTGTCCCCTCCAGCTTCACAATCTTGTAAGACAAATCCCTCACCTCAAGCTCGTAGCTCTTGTTCCGTGAAGGCGACGGCGACGGCAAGCCAACTGCGATCTGGGACGCCTTGACGTACGGATACAACCTCCCGGAGCCCTTAGGTACTCCAGTACACTCCCCAGTACAACAACACACTACCTTACTCCGAGTGACGTTCGTAATCGGCGCTTTCCTTGTGTCCATCTCCCGAAACGTTCCCAAGCATGCCATCCAGTTATGGATAATCAAACTCAGCTCGCGTAATCCCTTAATCCCCCACACTACAAAACTTCAACAAACTTATATGGACCGACCTGCAGCTATTAGAAACCTGAGAACAGAATTAGTATTCACATCCCATATTCAAGCTAGCTTGCAGAACGGCACGCAGCCGGCTCCAGTAAAAAAGCTTTCATGACAACAATGTCGACCAAAATGCACATACAGACATACAGTGCGGTGGGTGAAAACAATCAGGCCGCAAACATGTACCCCCCAAAAAAATTGGAGAACTATAGAGATCAAAAACAACGCAAGCACTTGTAGCTGCTGCTAAGGCAGCTGAAGAAACTCAAAATCATAACTGATCTCTCCTGAAACTGCAGCAGTAAGTTACAGAGATCTCCAGGAGCTAATATTGTACACACGTCTATACGATTCATCAACGACTGCATGACACACAACGTTCACAAATCGACAATGCCCGATATCTCGAAGCCAAATCATAAGAGGTGCGAGGAATGAGGGTGGGTGGGTGTTGTGGCCAAACGTTGCAACGAAGTCCAGCAGATGGAGCACGTAAAAGAAAGTGGGAGAAAGCAAAACAAAAGCTAGAGAAAGAGAAAAAGAGAGAGAGAGGGAGAGAGAGGAAGACGCCTTCGAGATATGCCTCCAGTTGTGCTTTCAATGGACACAAATGCTTTAAACAAAACTGCATGACACTGTACTCCACACTACATTAACATTGGCGACGGTGAAAATGATTCATAGCCCGCCCGCGAGATGAGATGTTTTAAAAGTACTACAACTGCCCAATGGGCACCAACAAATTAACTACTAACCTAAACACACACACACACCTACACACACTCACACAAGCAGCTGATGAGGTGGTACTACTACTCGTGCCGCACTACTTACTGACTGACTGCATAGTCTACAGCTCTGTCAAGGAGACAATTGGACGCAATAATAATGTTCATTCATGGAAATTAAATAGAGGCAATAACTAACTAACTAATGCCTGCCCCACCACCCCCGCCTCCCCGCCACCCCCCATAAAACCCAAAAGAAGAAAAACAAGAAGAAGAAAAAAATAAGTGGATAGTGTGTTTCTACAGCATTTAACCCCGAGGAGGTGAGAATGTTTTGGGCCTTTTTCTTATTTTGAGTACCTACCTACTTACTATGACAGAAGGTACTCTCTCCTCTGGTATTACAACACTCCTTACTTACAACATAACCGAAGCTTGTTCACCAGGATCTCTCTCGTGTATAATAAGATCACTCCAAGGAAGTAATTTTTAGCTTAACTGATTCTCAGTTGTTAATTTGAGACTTTGGTGAACTAGCAGCACTGGTAAGTACCACGCTAAAGTCTAGTGTTGGGCCGTTCTTTGCTTTTTATGAAACAAACACCCATGGTTCTGGTTCTGAAAAAAAATTAAAAATTAGGGCTGTTTTGGTTTTGGGTGTATGTGTAAATTGAAATGGAACTAGGTCCAGTTCTTCAACAATAAATACCAGTTTTCGTTATGAAAATCACGCCTGATACTGGTCCGGTTTTTATTAACCTGGACCAGAATCAGTGGTTAACCTGTGATCAATTTCTGGCTCCTGTCTTTTTCTTTTTCTTTTCAAAAACATGTGTATTAGTTCCAGTTCCACATATAAATAGAACTGGGAACCCAGTGTTGGGTAATGGAGTGGATTCTCTCAAGTGTTGGGAAGAAACCAAACCAACAATTCTCATAAAATAAAATAAAAGAACTGCCCAACACTGGTTTTGGGTCCAGTTCTCTTCTCTAGAAATTTGGTTCTGAATTTTAAAAAACCAGACTCAATTTTGGTTCAGTTCTTGCTAACCAGAACCAACGATTCTTACCAACTAATGCATATGTGTACCTACCCAAGGCCTATTGAGGGCTAGGGCATCCTGCACAGCCTCCTAGCGAATGCTTTGCTTCGCACTGTTTATCAAGACGAAGTGTTGTTCCAGGTTCTTCTAGTAGCCTACTGCCTCTTTAGCACATTATGCTGCTGGTTCTGGTGATGGGTCTCCATTCTGAAACTTGCATACAAGTCTGGCTACAAGTATCAAAGATTCAGTGAATATTCAAACCAGACATTTCGGATATGAAAGATTTCTTGGATATAATATTTTCTCATATTATATTAAATGCTCGATTCACATCATGGTAATTAATATTCTCAGTTATTGAAGTTGAGAACGCCGCACATTGCAGTCTAGGTAGGTTCCTCGAAATCGGGACATAGACTGCGGCTAAAACCAGCAGCCCCTGCCCTTGTACCAGGCCCACAGCCTTAAAGACTAAAGACGTAGCTAGCTAGCTATTTGCCGGCCGTCTGCCAATGCGCTTGACTTTGGCGATGCCAACGGCTTGTCAGCTCGGTTCTGCTGTTGTGCTAGAGAGCTGCTACCTGCTAAGATATGTTTTGTAGTGTATTTGGAGGTTAAGCTAAATAGCAGTTTTGGTCTGGCAGTATAAAAGCCTGCACACCTTGTATTAACACCAGTAGCAAGGACCATACCCGTCCAGGACCCTATACCAGTATAGAACCCTACACACCTGGTAGGACCCTATAGGTCCATACAGGTATAGGGCCCCTACCAGCCTGTCCCTACGGCCCTACCAGGAAAGTGTGTATAGCTATAAGGCTTGTATTGCCTCAGCTATACCAACCTGGTAGGGATGTAGGGACAGGCCGAGGTAATACCAGTTTTATTCCACCATACTTGAATCCATTTTTCAAACCCAAACTGGAAGTCAGTTGCATTTGGTGCTGAGTTGTGGTGTGTATTGTTGTGATTTGGAGGGTTTAATTTTGTCCTGGGTCATCAGTAGAGGTTTTCAGAGTAAGTCACATTGCAAGGTTTGCATATTTGTGTGAGCAATCACAAAAGGTGAAGCCTTGTTTTTCAACAAGGTCCAATGACACTTTGTCGTGGGAGGTTTTTGAAGCAAGTGAGGCTGGCAAGGTTTTCATTTTTGTGTGTCATTGGAGATGAAGCTTTGTTTTGTGACAAATCTTTGTGCACTTTGTGTTTTGAGGTGAAGCTTTCTTTTCCAACAAGGTTTGGCAGAATTTTGTTGTGGGTTGTTGTTGGAGGTGGTGGGAACTTTTTTTTTCCTTTGTTTTGCAACATTTTTGTGTGTTGATGACTATGGGTGTCCTTGACAAACATTTGTGTTGAAATGCTCTCTTGTTGACAAAGGTGAGAAAGAGATATTGTTGGAGATTGTTAAAGAAAAAAAGAACATTGTGAATTTCATACCTAAATTGGTGACTTTAAAAATAATTCAAAACTCAATGTGAGATGGCAAGGGCAAGTCTAATGGCAATCCAAAGTCAGGATGATTTTAAAGATAACTTTTGTCGCAACCCTACCTTGAGGGAATGTGAGGATGAAATTCACACTCCCAAAATGGGGACTTGGGAGTCCTCCAAGACTCCCGAAAAGGACTCTCGAAACTTGAGAGTTTAATTACAGGGGTCAAAACACCTTGCATTGGGGTGTTCTTTATATTATTGAAAATTTATCAAAGTGTAGATGTTGAAAATGGGCTCACATGGGCCATTTGGACATATGCAGCACACGTTATGGGAAAGAAGGGCTGGGACTCAAACTAGTAATTTGACTCCCGACCACTAAAAGTCGGGAATCGACCCAACCCCAATGCGTTCAGGTGGAATGCGACACACCATTGGAAAGCTTTCAAAGAGAAATACAAGTTTGCTTCAGACCTCATCCCAATCGGAGGTCTGAGCAAAGAGTTATGACCTCACAAAGTCCTGAAAGTCCAAACCAGAACAGTTTCGGGACTCTTCCTTGAGAGTCTCAAAACAAAAAGCCATTCGGATGTGGATGCCACGAAGAGGCACAGAGAATACTACATGGGGGAAGGTGGTGGCTTCCCCCGAGTCCGGGTCGTGATGAGTCTTGTGAGTCCAGAGTTGCCTGTGGCTTATCTTAGCATTAAAGGTGCTCCAAAATGTGAACTAACCAACTTGTTTGTTGGTTTGATGCAGGTTTGAGTAAGTAAGTAAAACTTGTCACTCTTCCTAGTCCCATCCCGAAGCTTCAACACGCCCTTTTACCCCTTCTAATGTTGAGAGTTAGGAACGTGCCCCGAGTTCCTCACAATTCCGCTGTTTGAGTAACTTAGGCCCATTTGGGTCTAACTAGGAACTTGGGAGCGCATCAACTTTGCTAAAATAACATAATTGTGTTATTGGTGTTGAGAGGTTAAATAGTGCAATTTTATAATCCAACAAATGTGTGTAATTCCATCAATAGGGGAATTCAATTTATTATGTTTATTTGGACAAGGCACTATGCCCAAGCTTGAGCCTTGCATTATGTTTAGTGAAAAACAATCCTCAATAGAAAACACAACATATATTGATTTATGATAGTGGGGACTTGGGAATAATTATGTGACACAATACTTGAGGTTTGGATGTGTGCAACCATCCCATTTAACCAATCAAAAATAATGTAACAAATAGTGGTTTAATATTAAAAATTAAAAGGGAATGGGGGTGATGTGGAATGAAAAGTATTGTGATAAATGTTGAATTATGTGCAACTACCTACCTTCTTGAATGATGGAGTTCAAATAAACAAATTTGTGCAAAATTAAATGTGGTTAATTCAACTAAAATTGAAAAAGTTTATAGCTTCCACATTAATGTTTTGTTTATTTTCTTATTTTCCTATTTTGCACAAATGAATGGTCAACAATTTTAAATGGTTTTTCATTTGCTACCTTGGAACTACTACAAATATTAAACCTCCAAGAGCAATTAGGTTTGAGACCTTGATGGTATATGGACTAGATAATTGGGTAGTTCTAGCTTGTTACTAAAGATAACATAACAAGTTTTTTGGGCTTGTCAAGATCAAAGAAGCTTTCTTGTTTTAGCATGTTATTTTGGTCATTTGGTTGCCAATAAGTTAATTAGGATAGTACATAGGTAGGAATCTATTATATTTGAATTTGGAATGTTTATGGACTAGGTAACATGTGAAAGCACACATGTTAACATGAATAGTTGTGGCACATGAACATAGAGACTACTCAAGATAACCAACATACTTGAATTAGTTACCAAACATAACTTACAATGCAAAGGTTTGAAAGCACCATTATAACCCTCTTATTTATGGATGGAAAGTTCCTCAATCAACTTGTAGATGAACAAAAAAAACATGTAACCATCCTTTCAATGGAATAAAAACCTCATAACCTACATCCAAATGAAGTACACAAGAGAAAAAGGAAAAAAAAAAGTTATGCATCATGAACAACAAGAGAAGGACAAATTAGAAGCTTGAGAACCTCTAAACTATAAGTTATGAAATCCTTTATCCATATCCACATATGTTTTTGTTCATATGTGTGGATGAAATGTATATTTTTATATGCATTTTCAACAAGTTTTAAAGAGGTTGTAAATGTAAAATGATATCAATGTGATTGGAAACTATTATTATATCATTGAATATGTGATTGCTTTTGGCATGTATGTCCAACAAGCAAAAAGACATCATCAAAATGGCCCCAAAAGTTGTTAATGAAATGACAAGAAGTTAGGAAAGGTTAATGAATTTTTTTCTTTCTTTACACTTTCTTTCTTTCTTTCAATTGTGTGGAAATTGGATGATGACTAGTGCCATCCATCATTTTCTTGGCACAATGAATTGGAATTTAAAAAATTCGACACCTTCACATCTTGTACTAA
>Ga0209611_10007575_pt1 | contig 17334 bp, 11 predicted proteins | sample S1TSphgellanicum_3_FD_187693 | JGI IMG/M metagenome (GOLD analysis project Ga0209611, IMG submission 187693) | Host-associated microbial communities from peat moss isolated from Minnesota, USA - S1T2_Fc - Sphagnum magellanicum MG (SPAdes) (version 2) | ecosystem: Host-associated > Plants > Peat...
TTGTGACTAATGGGACATATCAACCTATTAATGGATGAAAATAAATGTAAAATTGATGTAACCAATAGGATGAAATTTCTAATAGTTGCATCATAGTTGTGAAAATGACCAAAATAGTTGAAAGTTGGTCTTGTAGTTGCAAATATTCTCAAATCTAGTCGCAAACGACTATAAGTCGCATGTAGTCGTAAATTGACTGGTTACATTTTGGCTGATTTCTACTAGTGGATTGACCCTCAACTAGAAGGCCATCAATTTTGAGAAATCTAATAGATTATGTCCAGTTGGTTTGGCTTGGGGCAAAAATGGTGTTTGTTGTTGACCCAAGGCTAGGATTGGATGTTGTTTTGAAAGGCTGAAAGGTGAGGATTGAAGCAATCCCCCTAAAGGAAAGGCTTGATTATTCCCAAACACAAGGTGATGGATAAAAATTGAAACCTAAAATAGGTGATGGTTGAAAGTTGAAACCAAAAAACAAGGATGAACTAGACTAACTAAGTGGTCCTAAACGCCAATGTATTGAATGTTAGAGTTGAAGACACAAATGTTGGGTTTTATTGCCAATAGCTAAGGTTTTACTACTACATACAATGAAAGAAACGTTCAACTGTCAAAATAAAAAAAACATCAAAATTGTAAGTGAATATATGGCCATTAAAAGCATATATCCTTGAAAAGAAAGTTCTTTAACAAGTTTGCCATAGTGCTTGTGGCATTCATTAAGAGATTCAAATGCTTAGAATGTATCATGTTGAAGGGCAAGTTGTGGGTTGCAAAGTATGATTTTCTCTTGTAAGATTTGAGAGGTTCTACACAACCTTGGTTAAAGGCAATTGAAGACTCTACATTTGAGACCTTATGGTGCTTATTCCACGTTGCAAGTACAACATTCACACAACACAAGGTTCCTTTTCAACATGGGGTTTCCTTTTGTTGTAGGTCAATTAATATGTAAATTTAAGATGTTTGGCATAGATGTTTTATCGCTATCTCTAACTCTTGTGTGCATTTTTATCTCTATCTCTAACATGCGCCATTTGTAAGACTACATTTCCTTTTCCTATTGACCAAAAACATGTGTGAGAAATGAAAGTTTGTGACAAACATTGATGTTTGGGCATATTTTAATGTTTTTACAAGCTTGGAAGGCTAACAATCATAAATAAATTGACAATCACAACCCTTATAACAACTATAACATGATTATTTTTCATTTCTTACTTATGGATCATGTAATAACTCTCCCATGCAATAGCTAGCCAATAATTGTGCAAAATTTTACCACCACCACTTGTTTTAACAATGATATTAAATCACCATTAATGAGTTGCAATGATTCCCTTTGGCTTCACCAACTTGAAGTTGGGGCAACATGTGACAACATTGAACACAATACTAGGTACATTCATAGTTGGGGTACACAAAAGGAATGTCTCACCCCAAAATCACTTTCAAAACACTACTTTGAATGACCATTACACTTACGATATCATTTATTTAGTAGATTTCTTTTTTCATTAGATATTCACATACTTCTTGATTAAAATGGTGGTTTTTTTGTGATTTGAATTATTAAAACATGTCCTTAAGTGTCTTGAAAGATGGCCCAATAATTGTGTCCCACTATGCAATTTTATCAAAAAAGATTCAACAAGACTAGCAATATTTGTTCAAATTGGTCCATATTTTGACCACAAATATAATAAAATATGTTTTATATGATGGTACAAATTTTTTGTATGATGAATCACCAAATTTTATGGAATTGATGTTAAAATCTTGGATTTATTTTAATAAAATGGATGCATTAACAAAGACAATCAAATAAATTTTGTTAATTTCAAATTTACATTCCAAAGGTTTGGAAAGAAGTATGCAAGATGTGTGTGAAAAAAAAAGACATTATTTGATGTTGTTAATAGGATTTTGGCACTCTAAATGAAAGTATGTCATTTTAGAATATCAAAATAGTCTTGCATTCCTTTTTGGTTTATACTTTAACAAAACATTCAAAATTTGTTCAATTGATTTAAACCATTCACTATATCATTTATTGGTTGAAAACCTAAACGTACATATATCCCCCTTTCATTGTTTAGCATCTCAAAACAATCATTTTGCTAAGTCCTTGCTTTAAGATTCACAACACAAGACAAATGGGTGTCATGGTTCTTGTTGTGGTACCCTAACCGTGAATGCACCCTATTGAAGAAAGGGGAAAAGTGAAAAGGGTGAAAATGATGTGAGGTAAAAAAGGTGAAAAGTTGTACACTTCAAAAGGATATCCTAAGTGGATGACATCATTCATTCAATTCTTGGATGTCATCCCCTACTCTATAATGAGTTCAAAGGTTGGGGGCTTAGTTGTAATATCTTTTTATCAGTGACCATGTCTCGGCATCTTACTTTTTTGGTTATAGTTTTTTGGTGGCTACTATTCAAAGGAAAAAGAGTTTTTGATTAGAGTATGCATGCATGCTAATTTTTTCTCTGCATCATTATCCCTCTTGAGTGGATTTGGGGTGCTTTTGTTGTTATTCTTAGCAAGTTAGAGTTGGTTGAAGGTAACAATATATTTGGCTTGGAGTAGATCAAATCTGTGACATATTATTTTTCATTAGCAATGCATGTTACTTTTCCTACTCTGTTGGATGCGTAAGTTTTTGTTGCCTTCCCTCTAATTGTTGGTGCACATTTGCTTTCTTGTTATTAGTTTCTTGTACAATAAATATCAAGAACATCAGCGGTGCATGTTGTTGTTCCTACTTTGTTGGATGCGTAAAGTCTTTGTTGCCTTCCCTCTAATTGTTGGCGCACATTTGCTTTTTTGTTTTTAGTTTCTTGTACAATAAATATCAAGAACATCAACGGTGCATGTTGCTTCTCCTATTTTATTGGATGCGTAAGTCTTTGTTGCCTTCCCTCTTATTGTTGGCACACATTTATTTTCTTGTTAGGTTTTTGAACAATAAATATTAAGAACATGAGCGATGCATGCTACTTCTCCTACTCTATTGGATGCATAAGTCTTTGTTGCCTTCCTTCTAATTGTTTGCGCACATCTGTTTTCTTGTTGTAAGTTTTTTGTATAATAAATATCAAGAACATCAATAGTGCATGTTGCTTTTCCTACTATATTGGATGTGTAAAGTTTTTATTGCCTTCCCTCTAATTGTTTGTGCACATATGCTTTTTTGCTGTCATTTTTTTGTATAATAAACATAAAAAACATTAGTAATGCATGCTACTTCTCCTTCTCTATTGGATGCATAAGTCTTTGAACTGCCTTCCCTTTAATGGTTTACACACATCTATTTTCTTGCTATCAATTTCTTGTCCAATAAATATCAAGAACATCAATGGTGCATGTTATTTTTCCTACTATGTTGGATGCATAAGGTTTTGTTGCCTTCCCTCTAATTGTTCATGCACATTTGCTTTCTTCTTGTCATTTTCTTGTACAATAAATATGAAGAACAACAAATATTTATGAAGTGATTTTGCCATTCTTGGATCTTATTTCATCTTGGACTTTTGGTTTCATTTTTTTCAATCTTTCATAGCTATTGTTTATTTGTCTATTAGTTAATTTATTTGTCATGGTTGTTTATTTTGAAATTTTTTATTTTCGGATCCTAATTTTGACATTTGTTAGAAAATTAATCATATTTGATGTGAGTTCATGTTGGGAAATCTATCATAAATTTAAGCATAGCTAGTTGAACAAGCTACATTAAAGAGCTAGCGTATATAAAATGATACCTACAATACTTATATTGATAGGAACCCATTGGCATTAAGTTTCTACTATGCACAAGGGGTGATGCAAATTTCATACATTGAGTTGCCTTGGCATTTTGAATATTGCACATAATTGATGTATGTTTGGTTGATAATTTTCCTTTGGAGTTCATTAAAAGGCCTGACAAAAAAATCTCATAATTCTAATGTAGAAGTACATTACATGGAAGAGGAATCCATGCACTAGACATGGTTTAGAGTTGCACAATCAAATCAATTTGGAGTGGGAATGTATGTGCATCACCTATGTATAAGGATCATCATCAAGATTGAAATACTTGATTTGCATGTGATATTGTTATGAATCTAGCTATTGATGTAGCTTTCTTCTAGTTATAGTGCAAAGGCACAAGAGCTATACTTTACATTTTATATGTATCACAAGAGTGCATGCATGGTCTTTTGAAAGAGATATGCAATCCTTTTTGTAACTAGCAAAAAAGGTTGCTACATGTCTTAGTACAAGTGACCATTGCAAAAAGGTGTAGGTGGGATAATTAATAGCTGACATATTGTGGAGTCATGTTCCTATGTGCCCTAGCTATGTTTCTTAGGCTGTAGGTATTTCATTTGTATTTTTGAGTGGAATTCACAATGTTCTTTTTTGTGGTCTTTTGAGTAGTTTATTGGATTGGGCACTATGATTTGATAGACCTTCACTAATAGTGTTTTGTGTTCCTAGCAAATCAGCAAGTCATTGTTTAAATGAAGCTAAAAATTAAACCATTGAAAGAATTGATGGGTGTTAGTGAGGTTGTTGCTCCAGCCCCATCAAAAGTAGTCATAATTATTCCAACATAGTTGTACTCTATGCTAATGAATAAGGGCTGACAACTTCAATCATTGCTTGGCAACCCATCTAGGGTTCTAAACATGGCAAACAATTCATGTGTTAGGCACGTAAATAGTTTTGTGATTTTTGTTAATCTTGTAATTGATTAATGATTTAGTACCTTTTTTTAATATATGTAGGGTTGCTCTAAAATTCAAGCAAGTCATGGCATTGAAAGCAAAATACCCTATGAGATGCAAAGGGACGAAAAAAAGTACGCAAAAACAACCAAGAGTTAAAGGATCTAGATCTTGCACCCATGGTCAAAGACCTTCCCAATAAGAAAACACCAAATGTATCAAAGAACAATAAACCAAAGACAACATGATCCATCACCCAAGAAAGTCCATGACCTTGTGGAAAACTATAATAAGGTTTGTTGAAGTTGCGGTGAGCATCTACTGCATTTAGATGTGAGATTTTGTGGGTATTGTGGGCAGAACCAAATTGACCAATCAAAAACCCTGCAAACAAAACCTACAAAATGTGGGTGATATTTTTGCAAATCTCTTATTTATTAGTTTCAGTATTTGTTGTTCTTAGGGTGAGATCCATTAGGTTTAGGGTTTAGTTGCATTCAAGTTTGTTTAGGTGGGGTTTAATTTTAGGGGATAATATAGGTGACCACTCTAAAAGTTGATAAAACTTATTGTGCAAGTTCATTTAAATGTCGAGAAAATGACAAGCTCCCATAGGAACTCTAATCGTTTGGATATCCTGCATCAAAGGCAACATGCACATTGAGTATCAGAAGTTTAATAGTGGGTGCAACCTATCATGTAATTTATTGTACTGTTTTGTATATGTTTCTAAACTAGATTAAATTAATCAAAGACCCCACGAACAAAACCTACAAAATGTGGGTGACATTTTTGCAAATATTTTACTTCTTAGTTTTAATAATGATTGTTTTTAGGGTGAAATTTATTAGGTTTAGGGTTTAGTTGCATTCAAGTTTGTTTAGGTGGGGTTTAGGTTTAAGTTTATGGGATAGTATAGGTGATCATTCTGAAAGTTGATCAAGTCTATTGTGCAGGTTCATCTAAATGTTCAAAAAATGACAAGCTCCCATTGGAACTTTAGTCATTCGAATATCTTGCATCGAAGGTAACACGTGCATTGAGAATCACAGGTTTGATGAGTGGGTGCAACCTATCATGTAATCTATTGTAATGTTTTGTATATGTTTCTAAACTAGATTGAACTAATCAAAGACCCCACAAACAAAACCTACAAAATGTGGGTGATATTTTGGCAAATGTCTTATTTCTTAGTTTCAATAATTATTATTTTAAAGGTGAAATCTATTAGGTTTAGGGTTTAGTTGCATTCAAGTTTGTTTAGGTGGGGTAAATAGGTTTAGGGGACATATAGGTGATCACTCTACAAATTGATCAAGTATATAGTGCAGGTTCATCTAAATGTTTAGAAAATGACAAGTTCCCATTAAAACTTTACTAGTTTGGATATCCTGCATCAAGGCACTATGTGCATTGAGTATCACATGTTTGATGATGGGTGCAACATATCATGTAATCTATTGTAATGTTTTGTATATGTCTTTGAGCCAAATTGACCAATCAAAAACCCCACAAACAAAATCTACAAAATGTGGGTGATATTTATGCAAATATTTTACTTTTTAGTTTTAATATTTGTTGTTCTTAGGGGAAATTCATTAGGTTTATGGTTTAATTGCATTTAGGTTTGTTTAGGTGAGGTTTAGGTTAAGGGGATAGTATAGGTGATCACTTTGAAAATTGATCAAGTCTATTGTGCAGGTTCATCTAAATGTTTAGAAAATGACAAGCTCCTATTGGAACTTTGGTCATTCAAATATCCTACATTAAAAGCAATAGACGCATTGAGTATCACAGGTTTGATTAGTGGGTGAACCTATTATGTAATCTATTGTAATGTTTTGTATATGTCTCTATGCATATGTAGTTTGCATCTATATCAAAGTTTTTAGATTTAAAATTTAATATTTTCTTACTTGTGCAAGTTTACTATAGGCTCAAGTAACATCCAAAATGCAATTGAATGGATCGAAGAGCATGGAGATGAGGATGACCATAACTTTCATATAGATATCAATGAAACTTTAATCACCTATGATAAGATTTTAAGCCAAGGTCGAAAAGTTTGCTAGCAAATCACTTGTGGGGAAAAACATTCTAGAAAAACCATTATCACCAAGTGCATGAGAAATTGAACTTGAACCATGCAGATTTTCAAAGTTGTAATTGCTAATTTGTCTAACCCTTTAGTTTCTAAATTCATAGCACATCCCAACATCCACCATAATGTACCTTTCATGAAAAGATTATATGAATTTTGTGATGCTTGGGAGCTAGAACTTTATAGCTTGGTATTCTTCCAAGATGGAATCCAGTTGTGTTAGGTGGAGGACATTGTAAAGTATGTTATAGAGATCAAACAACATTGAAGGAAAAGTGGGAAAGTAATTATGTGATAATGAATACATATCCTATCATAACAATAGGAAGTATCTTGTTTATTGTTTCATAGATAGGTGATTATGTCTTTACATATTAACATAATTGTTCACATTTGATTTGCAAGTAGTAACAACGTATAAAGAAGACAACTTCAAGGAAAATGTTAACTCCAATGTGGAAATGGCTATTTTAAGAGTAGCAGTAGCAAACACATGATTTAATTTATTTTTCATCCAAGCTAGTTTTACATTTTGTAATTTCTGGAATTTAAGCTAATTTATTTATTCTTTGATGCACTGATTGTGGGTTGGAGTTTAAGGCTGAAACAAAAAGTTGTTCAAAATGGTCCTGGGAAGTTGAAAAGAGGTTGCAAAACAGGAGTTCATAAGTTACCAAAAACATGAAATAAAAACCCTTGGAGATACATAGGGTATTAGATGTGATTTTTACTTGGGAGCTAACTATCCCCAAGCATACTAATAAACTCCATACTATGTCAAATACATTGTTATTGTAATTGATATTTTTTGTTGTCTTCAAACTTTCTCCAAGTTCCTCTCCAAATGTCATTTTTATTTTAGAATATATATTTATCTTCTTATGGTTTTTCAAGTCCATAGTGATTTTTTCTATTGCAATCATTCACTTGGTTGCCTATGTTAACTGAATGTTACTGTTCTTGATGTTGTTTCTATCATGTCAAATTTAGGTTCTTTTTTCATCTATGTGTATTATGATAAGAGGAATAGTTGTAGGCGGACTTTTGAATGCACACATGCATATGGGGAAAAACTAGTTGTCCTAAGGATAAAGCCCACAAACATAATTTTTGTAGTAGATTAGTTGGACACAACGACAAAAAAGGAACAAATTCGTGAGCTTTCCTAGGTGTACTGAACATTTCAAACTTCATGGAACATCATGCAAACATTAATATGGGGTCACCTTAGTTTCTTGTTCCCCTTCTTCCTCCAACTTGTGTAATTCAACTACAACAACATCTTGTTAGTAATTGATTTCGGCCATAACATGTCAGAAGATAATTTAGCCACGCCCAAAGCTTCTACTTAATCTTTCTTAGATGGCAAGTTAAGAAAGATCAACACGGCATCAAGTTGCACCAACACTAATGCTACCAACAAGTTGTAGTTGATCAAAACTACTATTGTTATTATTACATTAAATAAAAAAGCAATTGGTAAATATCTTCATGGTCTCACTTTTGGTTGGGAAATGTATATGAATATAGACAAGTCATAGAATTGCACTAGTGGAACAAAGGAAGTAGTGTAGTTATAATCAACTATCAAGCAGTGTGTTTTCCTTTGGTTGAACTATGAGGACCCTTGTATGGTCCTTGACTGAAATTGATGTTGTAGATGATGCTTCTTGCTTTGCTAATGGTCTATGATCTATTCATGAGGCTTATTACATTGAATTCGATCTACAATATTAACTTCGGGATTGAAAAAGGGACATTGGAGCCATCTCTTCTAGACATCCCATTTGTGAGAGCTTTGGAGGCAATGAATGAGATTGCCTTACATAGGTTTATGGATTCTTGGTGGAAAATCAAGCATTTTTTCAAGGAGGGTGCAAAAGCCATTGTTGTCAAAAATGTTAAAAAGGTTGATGATTTCATTTACAATGTGATTAGGATAGGAAGATCAAAGTTCACTATAGTTTTACGAAAACTAGCTAGAGAATTTAAATTTCAAGCACTAACTATATAATTTTAGGCACATAACTGATATATACCCTGTAAGGTCTTGTGTTGGAGTTTAACTTCAATCAACCTGATCAATTCCAAGTTCTTCCTTCAACTATTTACAGAAGTACATGATTCATGATCTAAGTAGTGTCATGTGATCCATGCATTCTTTTTAGTTGTCCAACTAGCCAAAAAGTTTCTTACAAGGAAAAATTTGTTCACAAGGTTTCTATTGTTGAACAAAGAAGCTCCTTGTGAAGTTGGTGCCTCAAAGGTTTACACAAGCAAAAACTTCTTTGACACAATGTTCAACTTTGTGGTAGCCTCAAGACATATAACAATAGTCACACTATCTTGGTGAATCCAGTTCATTAATGACCTTTGAACTTTAGTAGCAATGATATCTCATGATGCTCAATCTGAAAGCTTCTAGACAATTAAATCATTTAAGCATGGATCTGCATAGTTGAGATGTCCACAAAAGTGGACTTGTAATTGTACTTCGCAAAATACCAAGTTTCAATGACCTCATGGCTATAGTAACTTCAATGCATTTTGATGTTAATTATCTTTCTTTTATTGTTATGAACATTACTAAAGGTTAATGTACATGATACAACACCCAGAAGTTGTAGAAAAGATTGAACAAAAATTGATCTACACCTTTGAAAAATATGAAAGAATGAAGGAATCTGAAGCTGTTGATGTTGTTGTCAATATATATCAACTGAGATAATTTTTGTTGTGAAACTCTACCATGGTCTCAAAAAACATATTAAAGCGCATTGCTTGTTGGATTGTCTCCATGTGATTTCCCTTAGTTGGAGAAGGATAAATAGCAGATTTGTGTAGTATTACATTGGACAACTCATTCACTTTCAAACTAGATTAATTTATTTGGACTTTACCTTTGTGGAAAAATGAGTAAATTTTCCTTTTTGGAAACATTATCCCTACATTTTCTTTCATGGAAATATTTAACTTGGTTCCCTTATGTGGAAAATTCACTTGGATTCCAATTTGTGAAAATTGAATTAGACTTCCCTTTGTGGAAAAGTGAGTAAAATTGCCCTTTTTGGAAATCTTTTACCTTGATTCCCCTTAGTGGGAAATATAATTGAATTCCCTTTGTGTACATATGTAGTTGGATTGCCCGTTGTGGACTCTCCTTGATGTCTCATTTTCCCTTGCACCCCCAATATCCCTTGTGTTTTGTAATTTACTTGAATTTTAATAGGTGTTATTTGATTTTTCCCCTATAGGGGAACCTCCAAAAGGTTCTTGTGATAGCTTAATGTAACATTCAAATTGAAATTTTTGTTTGCCAAATAAATACATATGTTATTAATTGAACCATATGGAATGTCCCAATGATAGCTTTTCATAAATTATTGCATAGCAATTGAAACTCTTATTGGAGATATCATAAAACAGGACTCAATTTTTTCACTCCTTGAACAAGCTTCACCTTTCCTTGCTTTTTTTCTTGTTTTTCTTTTCGCTTCTTTGTCTCTAGAGTTCAAATAAATATTGTGAAGGTTAATTCAAAGAAATATTGTAAACCTTCACCCACTACCAGGAAGATATTTTTAGGGAAAAAAAACAAAGAAAATATTGTAAGTCTTCCACCATAATGTAATGTTTGGTGATAGATGTCTACCCTAACAATAGGTACCCTAATTAAATACCCCGTAGTGTGGGTAGTGGGTACCTATTTACTATGTCCTACAGTTCATGACCCTGCAATAGCCTAGGCAAAAATGGTAAAGAACAGAGGTAGGCATAAAACTTCTTGACAGCATGTGGTGAGCCAGCATGTGCCAAGGGGCTCATTTTTTTCTTTTGGGAGGGTGGGAGCGTTGAATTTTGAGTTCCCACTTGTTCCCATCAAGTTTGCACAAGGTTCTTAACAATGTTCCTCAAGTTTTCAATGTGTTCCCAATAGCACCTCACTTTATCTCAAATTCTTTGCCCTAAGTTCTACTCTTGTAACCTATGTAACCAGCCCAAAAGGAGGAGAATACAACATGTCTGTTTTGTGTCTTCCAAAGCTTGTTTAAGTTATTTTGTGATGGGCCAATCAATGATGCCCATCACAAAAGAAAACAAATTTAACTTTGGGAGTTCCCACAACTAATTAATAAGAGTCACGCTGTATCTCATACTGGCTCCCATCTCCTTGGCATTGTTTTCATTGCTTGGTGTATTTCACAGACTGGGTGATCATCCAATGAATGATGGTAGTTTGTGCAAAGTTACTTCTGATGGGGCTCATGCCAGCTCTCAAGCGTTTTTGTTTTTTGGCTGAATTTAGTCTGTTGGCTAACTTTTTCAATATGGCAAAAAAAAAGTGATTTCGCCACCAAATTTTGAAATTTGAAATTAACAATCACCAGACTTTTTTATTGGGTTATAGCAAAGTAGTAAGAAATGTAAAGGATGCTTAAAACTTTTTTAATTTTCAAATCATGTTTGCAGTTAAATTTCGTTAAACTGTCTCATGGATGATAGCGAATTCAGCTACATCATAAAAATGAAACAAACAAGTAATGTGCAAGAAACTTGTCTGCAAATAGTTATTACACATTGAACTGTTAGTTCACTCAAGATAACTAAGAAAACAAATTTAGACCAACAAATTTCCAAATCGCATTGGACTGATAAAACATTGTTCAGCAACCCTATTTTGTTGAATATTGAAAATAATGATCCCTTTCTACCATTTCCATTGGTCCTCTAAAATTCTCACAAACCTACTAAACCCTCTACATACCTAATTGTTACTACGCTCAAGATAACTAGGAAAAAAATTCAGAGCACCAAATCCAGCAATTCCATTTGCAGAACATTTTTTCTTTGCACCTACAAACAAGCCTATTCAACACCATCTATGTATTAGTACACCAATACTATAACCATGTGTGGTTGAAAAACAACACATTGCTCTGCTTGATGGCCACCAAGAAGGAATTTAAATATTGCAGATAAGTTAGAGATTGGGGTTTGTCTGGTGCCGGTCTGGTGTCTCTCAGGATCACGATTGCTAGTACCTACTAATTTCAGAGCATAGCCCGATTCAGTCAGTTCAGGTCAGTAGTTTATAGGAATTGTGCTTGTGGACACGACAATTAACAACTTAATGCTCCAGCATTATCCTTCAAAGGATATGTGCTCTCATGAAACCCATAGGTCTTACCACTTGTTAACTGTGTTCAGAGAATTAGATCAATCTTGTACTTGCTAGAGTGTCTTCAATTGCATGTAACATGTCCAGAAAGTAGTCTGCAGTGTCAACTTACCTGTAAGTGCCTTTCAGCACCTCCCAACTACTAGATGAATTCAGACAGGAAGGAGTCACTGTTTTATACCAGATTGCCAATAGCTCTAAATTACAGGTGACATGCCCAAACTTGATTTGAGTAGGGTAACCCTTGACAAGCGGGGTATTACGCGACCTAAAGCACAGGCACAAAATTATTTAAAATTCTCTACCTCCCTTGATATCGAGGGGGTATTTCAGGAAACAAAGGAAGAAAAATCTATGTGGGGGCATTTTATATTTTGAAACAATTTCGACGTTTGCAAAGGAAAGATTCTGCTGGATAACTTGTCCTCCAAATATCCTAGAATTTTTTTGTCAGTGCTATTATACGTCCCTTTTAAGAACTCACAATTCTGAAATGAGATTGTTCAATAAGTTGAAGCTAGTGTTGGCAGATGCACTAGGGTACTCAGGAGGTTCTCGGGTCAGGTTCTAGGGTGTGGAGACCGGAGGCTCGCAATTGTATAACAGATGCAAGGAACTTAGGAGATTTTATGGCCAGGTGCGAGTCAGATTCTAGGGTACGGAAACCGAAGGTTCCACAATTGCACAACGACTACTTCGGACAGAGATATAATTACCAGGAATACAGTAACAACTGGTGGCCAACAGTATATATATCCTACTTCTAGTGCTAGTGATCGTTCAGCTACGTCCCGTAGAGCAGTAGTACATTGCATCATCGATCTATGCGCGGAGGCGCTGACTAGATATTGCTGCCGAAAAAGCCAGGAGTGCAAACGCTAAGATGCCCATGGAAAATGCCGCCTTTGCTTTTGAGCAAGGCGTCGCTATTCCCAGTGACGCACAACTGGTCCCTGCCAGTATCTCGCCATCATCAACAGACACAATAACTGCAGCAGCTGCTGCACATGCTGCCAGTAAAGTATAGGCTAACACCTGCGTACAGTTCATGCAACATTCCCACGATTAAAAATTCGAAAAAAGAAGTATTTTTTGAGGTTTTCAGTCGCCAGAAGTGAGGAAAATAAAGAGTAAACATTGCCAGATTTGTATAGTTTGGTTTTCATTGTGCAGCTATTAAAACCATAGAATGATGAATAAAGATTTGTACTTTTTGTTTTTTTGGTTTTAGCTGCCAGATTTGGCGAAATCTTCCTAAAGATGATCAATAGTCACTTTTTTTACATCTTCATATGGATGATACTAGTCACTTTGGCTACAAACAAAAATTCCAAAGAAAACAAACTGGAGCCTTGGAGCCGGTACTCAGAAATAATTTAGGCTCTACTAGCACATAATGGAGCTCAATTTTTGACATATATCCTCAGAGTGCATGATCATGGCGAGGGTCAACCAGCACCCCACATTGGTACCTTCACCTTTTTGAGTGAGGCCTCTTAGTGGCCATATTAAGCCCCAAAAATGATAAATTTGAACTTAGAGATGAGTCTGTTTTAATCTGAGCATGCGATATTTGTAACAATCTACAAATAATTTCTGAGATTTTTCCATGGTACCAACGGGGGTGCTGGTTCACCCAAGGCTGGGATCATCTGCAAACAGACATGGGAAATTATATATATAATCCATGGGGCTGAGCGGCTCACCTGGTCAAGGATAAACGTTATATATGCGGCCAATGATCCGGTGCCGCCGAACTGAGAATTCCCAGATACGAGACAAATAATAACCCACACCAACACAAAAAGAGAGTAAACCAATGCGATGACATCCATAGATAGCAGAAACCTGCAAAGATAATTATATCGTCACACATGAGCAAGAATTACGAACACGCCAGTGACACGCCTATCATCAGCATCAGCCTGGCTGTTACTCACGAGGATGTTCGATCCAAAACTTCAGCACCAGCTAGACAAGGAGCTCTTGGATGATTCCCTCGTGAGAAAATTGCCTAACTTTACCTCCAAGAAGAATATTAAACTAAAAACGCAAGTAACAGGGAATTGTGCAACATAGGGACTTTTGCAACATTCTCGGGGAGTCTCACAGGGAAAGTTCAATTATGCCATCTAGAAGGGTAGTACTGTGAACCAATGTCAAAGGGGAAGTTAGTAAATTTTCCTTGGTTGGAAAGCATCTATGGGAGGAAACCAATGAATCTTCCCTTTGACATTGGTTCTAAGAGGGATTTCTAACAGGGATAACGAGTGAGAGCTTTCCCACAGTGCACACAGGGAGCTATACCAAAACTCCTTGTGTAGTACAGTACAACAATCGACGAGCAGATGGGAAAGTGGATTCGATTACACAAAAACATACACAAACGAAAGTTAGTTTTTTTGTTGGGAGTGTGGAGATCATGAGTTTATTGAATCGTAGAATTACAGCTAGTGACAACGTCCTTACTTACTTTAGCGAACTGAACGCGGTAAAATCGGGGATCGCCGCGGTCACGCTCAACGAAATGATCAAGAAAATGACCTGCAGCACCCGGGGAACCAGGAATAGGCAAACAAGCACACTGAAGCTGCTGACGGATCCGGTGTTGCGGCCTGCAGCTGAGTTCGACTTCCCCGTAGTGTATATGGGAGGTGGGTTACCCACCGGCACCGCGGTACGGGGCGAAGCGGCAGCAACTGTTTCAACTTGCGCCTTATATTCAAGCGGCCGATCGTCGAAATACTCCGTGCCCCACGCGGATTGATTCGCCATAGTCTCAAGTACTCACGTCCGCCGCGACTCCTCTCACAAATCAATTCAAACCAACAGAACTATATTAGAGCTACTGGAAACTTGGATAGAAACCAACAAGATTTCCTGGAGAGAAACCTCGAATTTCCTGGAGAAACCAACAAGGTTTCTGCAAATCCCCGGTAGATAAAATTCATTCAACTAGTATACAATCTGGCTAACAAGTCCGGGAACTCTTGTTCCAGGCCGGACTTAAGATCACAACTCATGTATGATGAAGACTGACGAACTCTGGTATGTACTGGAGCACTACAAATGTGTCGAAAACACGTCCGGGCCAGAAGCCATTTATCGATCCCATAGCTCTGAGTGCTTGAGACTTGAAACGCGCCGACTAAAGAGAGAGAGAGAGAGATCCCGCTGCAGCTGGATTAGGGAAAACCGTGTCCAGGAAGGGTTCTTGAAACTTCCAGCCAGCGTGAAGCAGCACTCACCAGCGCACCGTCCGCTAGATGCCTGTTATGACTCAGATGTGGATGAATGTTGACTTAATTCCTATCTGGTTTCACCTTGGTAACCTATTCTGTAAAAATTAGATCCTATGCCTACGCGCTTTACCGATAGTTTGCTCTTTCAGAAGTTGCCGCCGTTTCAGGGCCCGACTGTTTTGATGCTCGAAGTCGGTGGGCCCCGGACTGTCTTCAATGGGCTACCACGCTTAGTCATAGTTATTCATCTTTTCCACACATACCAACTAATGCACCTCCATCACTACCTGATTTGTGGCAAAGGATGCCCCTTTAACATTAGGTCTTCTATTTCCTTACTATTGTTTTGATTGTTTTGGATTTCCTTTAGTGTGTTTACATTTGCTTCAACATGCCTTGTATTTTTTTTTTGATGGATTTCAATCCTTTTTTATATATATACAAGGTTTTTGTTCATACTAGTGTTGGCTAGTTATTGTTTTTTTTAAAAATCATTAGCAAAGATTTTTAATTAAAAAGTTGGGATCACACAAGTTACAAATATCAATATCAAAAAGGGGTGTTGGGTAGGTTATCAAATTACCAATTAATAATAATTGATTATAGGGCTTTTTAATAAAAATAGAAATTTTCTTTTTGGTGTTTTTTCTTTTTTGTCTTAATAATTAAAGATTGATAATCTACCTGGATAATAATCAGGTCATGCAAGTAAGTTATTAGATCTTGAAAAGTCAAGACCAAGTGATTATGAATTTTATTGGTTATCAAAAAATCAAGAACCAACTAAAAGGTTATTAATAATTGACTTATAATTAGGTTGACAACCAGTTCAAAACTCAATAACCGATCCACACTGGTTCATACTTTATTTATAGGTCTGTGTTTACTACCTTCCTACTAGCAACTGAGCTAACCAGCACAATTAGTTATGGAACTGGAACCCAACCAAAAACTGTTTCCTGACCCCTTACCCATCCATTCTTCATGGTGCACTGGGGAGTGCTAGTTCACTCTGACCAAAACTTCCTAGGTTTTTGTACTATAGTCTTGCAGAGATTATTGGTTATGAAAATTGGACAATGCTCTGCCCCACCTTGTGCAGGCCGTTATTTTGGTAAAGCTTGTGGCCTCATGCTTTACCTACTGCCTAAGCCCCTCATTTTGGCCTTGGGTGAACTAGCACCTACATTGACCATGATAGAAACCTTGTAAAAATTGGTGTTAGAAGGTTATTGATTTTTTCTCATAGCCAAGTAGGCTATTTGTTAAAAAAATTGGGTGTTGATTAGTTTATGAATATCAGTATAAAAAAATTGGGTGCCAATGAGTTATCAATATTTTAAATTAATAGATATCTATTATGCATAAGGGTAGGTTATCAAATAATCATTTGATAACTACCAAGTATCTTGCCAATTATTAGCTAGTTATGTAATGGTTTTATAATTATTTTTGTTTGGCATTTTTTTTATATCATAAATATGTTTAACATTTTAGGCTTGATAACCATGTCATCTAAGTACGTTATCAAAATCCAATATCAAATGATTAGGTTATTGACTGATTATTAAAAGAATCAATAACCAACTAGTAGGTTATAAATACCCTGGATGACAACTGAGTTCACAACTACGTCAGAACTCAATAATTGGCCAACATTGATTAAAACTCAAATTTTCATTTAAATTGCTTTTAAATGTTACAGATATCACAGGTTTAGACTAAATCTGGACTTTTGAGGCCAAATCTAACATTTGTTGGATTTAATATGGCTACAAAGAGTAGCTCCAGTGGTTTCACTGAAAAGCACTTGCTACCACCAAATACAACATTTGTTTTAAACACAAGTGTTTGTCCCTCCTTCACCTATAAACATATTATAATTTACACTCAATTTCTTTAGTTGAAGATAAAAACAACACATGAACCCATGGTGTGGCCAGCCAATGACCAGCAGTCAACTTGTTGTTGATGCTGGGGGAGAACTTTTGAAATCCATGCCATCCGGCACAATTTTGGCACAGAAATTTTATTTTCACATGGCAGGCAGAGGGCTCGTGCACTAAATAGCGTTGGCCGGCCATTTCAGCAGCCGGCTG
>Ga0209611_10007576_pt1 | contig 17333 bp, 12 predicted proteins | sample S1TSphgellanicum_3_FD_187693 | JGI IMG/M metagenome (GOLD analysis project Ga0209611, IMG submission 187693) | Host-associated microbial communities from peat moss isolated from Minnesota, USA - S1T2_Fc - Sphagnum magellanicum MG (SPAdes) (version 2) | ecosystem: Host-associated > Plants > Peat...
CACAAAATTGAGATTGTCATAAGAAACTTTTTCTTTTCTTTTGGAAGTGGTATATTAGAACCCCGTGGCTAGGGAAAGAAGCTCTAGATTAATCAAAGGTTATTTAATGTCAATTTGCAAGAATCTCACAATTAAAAGTAATGATTTATTTGCATTTTATCTCTTTTTTTTCTTTTTTTTAAATAAAGAAAAATTCAAAATGATAGATAATGTAATGTATTACTAGATTTTTTGTATATGGTGTAATGCATAATGCAAACATGTGTATCAAACAAATTTTTTTTTTTTTCAAATTTTTTAATAGTTGCAAAAACTAGTACAATGATTGTGAATAAATTAATATTCACATAATATTAATAAACTTCAATCCATAACTATGTCCATGATTGGGTTGGTAGTCATTTAGGATATTATATGATTACATGATTGCATAGCTAAGGATCAGAAATGTAGATCAAATTACTTATTGACACCTAGGTAGCTAGGTTTAGAAAAAATTACCTATAAGGTAAGTTAACTTGAGTAGCTAGGATAATCATATTTTAAGAGGTTACTAACCTAAGTATTCTAAAGCCTTTATGTGAAAGTTACATGAAGAGGATTTTTTCTAAATATGGGAATCATTCATCAAAATTCATAAGTTATGCACAGGTATATATGTAATTATTTGCAAATCCAAATTCAATTAACTATTTGATTGTTACAAATAAACTCATATTAAATTTTTTTTTGGTTATATTCTCATAACACATGATGTAAACATGTGCATCAAGCAATGTGCTTTAAAGCTTGTAAACATATGTCCCCTATGAGGTGAACATTTCCTGGTTGGAAATATTTTTAAACAATATGGGAAAAGGGTTCAAAAACTTGAAAGTCTACCAAATGTTTCATTCGTGATAGAGCATAGGCCCATACTTTCATAGCCTAGAAGAATACTTGAATAAGTTTTTAAAGTACATTTTTTGAGTGCACGCCTACAGACCAAAATAGATTATAATCATCCCCCTGGTGATTATGATGCATTGGTATTATACATTTGATGAAAAATACCTCCCAAAAACAATTTACAAAAAAAACTCGCCAATTTTTTTTAATATGTTTTTTCTTCCTCTTTATTTTCTTCTTTGGTTTTTACTTTATCTTTTTTTGCTCCTTGTTCTTCTTGAAGTTTTAATGTTTTTCTTTTTCTTTTTAAAGTCTCATTGAGTTAGCCAATTTAGCATGGCTAAGTTGTCCTGGTATTGTGGGTTTTGAAATAGAAACTTAGTACATTGGTTAATATGACATTGGCCCACTTCTAAAGTTGAAGTCAATGAGGTTGTTATAGTAGTTGGTCACTAGTACCAAGCATGTTGCATTTGAATGTCTTTGAATGTGTGTATGTTTGTTATGGAATTGTGCAAACTATTTTTTTAAGGGTTTGGTTTAATGTTTATCTTCTTTGATGATATTTTGTCCAATCTAAATTCTCTCCAATTATGTCATTAGGTCATTTCTCAATTTTATTTATTTAGACTTAACTATAATTGTACATAAATGTTCAATATTATTAAATGTATTTTCTATGGCTTGTGTTCCTTCACATGTATGTTGTGGTTGCCTATTGGTGTGTTATTTTATATAGCTTTGACATATATGTGTAATATTCCATTATGCACTCACATTCTTCATTGATTCTTTGTTAATCAAGTTGTTACAGTAGCATCTATGTTCACTCCAAATAAATTTGAAGCACAACTTACTATCCATCGATGTGACAATTATCCTTTAAGCAACAAATTTAACATTTTCTTTGAGTTTATGGCCAATTTACTCACTTTAGCATAACGTCCTTCATATCTTGCCTTTTCTACTTCACACTATTTGTTATATTGTTTTGATCATTCCAATAGGTCATTTATCAACTAGTTTTTGTCGATAAATATTGCAATCATACCAAACAAAGTAATGGGGCAAGTTGGTAGCATTGAAACGGAGGCAAAGGCATTGGAGCTTGCCATGACCTTCATGTTGCAAGCCCTACAAAGGTAAGATTATTTTTTCTTGGCATCATTTGTAATGTCTCTGTTAAACATATGCATGTCGGTAAATTGAATTGTTAGTCTTTGTTGTTTGCGCTTTTTTTTTTTTGGTCTACATGAATCCTTTTGGTTCTTGTTGATCTATTAATAAGTTGAATTTGTGTGCTTGTTAACATCTCATTGAGGGATTATTTCGAACACCTTCATTTATACTTCATAACTTTCATGGTTGAAAATACATGTGTTAAGCAAGCAATGGTGTTTTTCTTCATTTGGTTTCTTTATATTCAAGTGGTAATTACTAGTCTAGACATTGATGACAAATTAATGATAATAGGTAGCCACATACAAAGCAAGGCAAGATTTCAAATTCTCCATCCATTTTATCAATTGAAATGTTTCTTTAACTCATATATAAATAAAAAAGTTAGTCTTTAGCATGAAATATATATTTTCACATATGAAGTTAAATAAATATTATTTTGGGGAACCTTGTCCCTTATCCAAATATGTCATACTCTAGAATAAACCATCCATCTTGTTTATTGTTGTAATACCTTGGCATCTTTAACATTAAGTATATGTATCAATTTTTATAATTTACTTTTCAAATAATAAAATTTTGTGAAGGAAAATACATAGATTTTTTGAATATTTAGGAGTATCTATTCTTGACATGGAATCTTTGAAATTCATTATTTTTTTAACAAACACTTATTGAAGCTACTTTTGTTTTATAATAGTCAAATGTATAAGCAATTTGGGAAATACTATGAAAATATCAAAGCATGCATGCTTTCTTTGTCCCATGAATTTGTTATAAGGGTTGCAACTTTCTCTCAATGCATGTTATTACTTCAATCAAAGTCCGTTTTTAATGTATTTGAACCATGTTCAAAATCTAGCTTTCAATTTCAAATTATACATTCCTACATTATTTAATATTTGATTACATCAATTGCACACATAATTCTTACTTTGCATGTCTCTCAATCAACTATCATTATGTATCACACCAAAGTTTTCAAAATATTGAAAATCCATTAAATGCACGATAGTTTTTTTAAATGAATGATTCACATTCAAATGCATTAAATCTGCAAATTTCATTTTTTCATTCAATATATACAATTTTAGGCTTAATGACTTAATGGCTCATTAAATGATATGCTATTTATCTTTGAAACATGATTTTATAATTATAATTGTAATTATTAACTTAAACATCATGATCATTGATTGTAAAAGTTGTAAATTGAGCCTAAATTTCAATATTTGGTTTCATACATTTTTAAATGTCTTAGTGTGTATTAAATTATTAAATGAAACATTATACAAACCTTATAGTAGGTTAGGATGTCACCCAAAAAAATGTGCAATAAGACATTTTCATGAACATAGGACATTATTTGAATATAACATTTTGTAATCAATTTCATTACCTTTTGTTCACTTGTCCCAAAAGTCACATCACATGACATTTTCTCCTATTGCTATTTATGATCATCATTTGCATTTTCCATTCTATCTGAATTCAAATTGTGAATGGCACATCTTGGTTTAAAATGGGATCCAAGTCTAATATTCCATATTCATATATTGTAACATAATAGAATTTTAAAATTTTTAGTCATCCACATGTGGACACTAATGGGATCTTTCTTGTGTTTCTATCATAGTTTTTAAGGTCATTTATTATATAGGTTATGCACATCCATTTTAAGTATAAAGGTGTCCCTTGTTGGATTCCCATTTCTCGATGCCATGTCCCACACATGTGCCTTGTGTTATTCCATTACTTGTGCGTGAGAGAGGCATGTCCTTAGCTACAACATTATATATTGTTTTGTCCTTGCCAATACCCTTGTACCCATTGAATGAAATAAGCCTTCATTGCAACATTGTTGTGATCCATGTTGTGATATTTTATGACACCCATATTATTGTTCAAATATGGTTGTATTGCATTAAAGAAACACAAACGTCCTTTTTTCATGCCTTGACCTACATTGAACTTCGTCATTGTTTTCTTTGGAATGGATAATTGTGAAAGAAAAATTGAAGGCTCAACAACTTTTCTTCTTTTGTTTCTTTAAGGTGGATTGTAAAAGATGTTTCAAGTCACTATAAATGTTTTTTGACATACCAAACGCATGATGGAATTTTCATGGGTGTCATTCATTATAATTTTTTGGGACAAAATTTAAACAATAAATCTTATATTCTTGGGTTGACAAAGAGATTTTGCAATGATCTACATATTCATGAATTGAATGATGCCATTAAGCCTTCAAATTCAAAATTATGTGTACACTCCTTCATAATCAAAATAATAATACAACCCATCACAAATTAAAATCCTATTTTAATTGTTGTAAAACCTTAGCAAATAAATCATTAGTTGGAAACCTCATAATAACTTATACAATTTGTTTTTCAATTAGTGTTATATTAATTCTTTCTTTCTTTCATTGTGTCTTGTTCCAATGAAGTAAGAGAAGGTCTATCATCAAAGGATAATGCCATTGGTATTATTGGAATAACAACACTTGAAGAAAGACCATAAACATAATCCAAGTGCTTGTTATAAGTCAATGAGCCTTAACCACAACCTACATGTTACCATATCATTAACTTCTAAAGCAATAGACATCTCATTATAATGAAAAAACATTGATGTCTTTCATTGCCTACTTTCCAACACACCCATATTAATTTCCAAGCTTACCACCTACCATAGTAGGTGACATCTTAATGAAACCACATATCATTGAAATCGCAAGAAGATATGCAAGCATAAGTAAATCAAAGAGGCATACATTGTGCCCATGAATCAAACTAATAAATAGTGTGTTTATATTAAAGAGATGTGTTTCTAATGCATTGGTTGGATAAAATGCATGTTTATCATGACATATCATAGGAAAATTTTTAATTCACACCTTTTTTGGTTAAATTCACACCCTTTCTTTGCGTGTCCGATTTTATGCAGATTAAACTTTAAAAGTAAGTTCCTTTATCAGTTCAATTACTTATGCGGGCAAGTTTTCGAATTGTGCCCTGATTGACCACAGACCCCACACTTGTGTCCTTCCACGTATTCAAAGTGAGACTTGTCTCTGGTCATGCTTGTTTTATTCTTAGAGTACCTTGGAAACCATATAATCTAACACATGGAGAAAGGGTGTGAATTTAACCAAAAAAGGTGTGAATTAAAATTTTTCCCATATTATATTATTGTCCTATTTCATGCTTAGAACTATTTGTGCACAATAGAAGTTAGAGCCACAAGTCAAATATTTCTTTTGGCATTTTCTTTTTGTTATGTGATTTATCTAGCATTTCTCTATGAGGCAAAAAAGAAAGATAAAAAATATCTAGATGTTTTTAAAAATGTAATTTGAGCTTGGATAAACAATTAGCAAAGTGATGGATATGTAGTTGAAATTAAGAATTTTCAATCCTATTGGTTCTTGAAGGTTTGAAACATTAGAGAGTGAATTTTGAAGAGCTTGGGAAGATTGAAAGTGGAGAAAATGCATCTATTTTCTTACAAGGAATATTAAAAATTTGAATATGGGTTGATTAAAATATTTGGTTTCTTTTAAACATTAAATTTTTGTTGCATTTAATTAACACATAATATTTTTGGTACTAAAGGCTTAGCTAGTGAGTTCCATATCCCAATGGCATCAAACGAAGGTTGAGTTCTTTTGTAGTTGAAAGGTCAACATTGTTTGCAAATTGCCCTATTGAATGGACTTGGTGGTTGCATTGATGCTACCAAATTGTTCTTATCTACCCATAGGATTTTGATTTCAATTTCATGATCCACTTAGTGGAAAAAAAAAGCTCAAGTGAATATTAATCACACAATTAATCTAAACAAATTTCAATATAATTTCAAAATTAAATATGGGAAGATCTTGACATTCTTTGCCCATTTGGCAATATTTGCAATGGAATATCAAAAGAGTCCACTCCCAACTTCACAATTCCATTTGCGACAAAATCATGTTTCAAATTGAATAATTTTCACAAGAAATGTATAAACTTTTTGAAAGAGATATACATATTTAAAACTTCCAACTCTATCAAACTAGAAAGACTTGCAAGCTCTATCCCTATTCAAATAATTGTCCTATGCTTCATGTGCAAAAAAGAAGCTTCAACAAAGAAAAAGTTTTTTAAAAAACCAATTGTTCTTAAAGATAAAACAACCAATGTGCAAACATAAATTATGTATTTATAAATATAAATATACAAAGATGGACATGCAATTTGGTAAGTTTAATGTGGATGCATCACCTAAAATGTTATGCATTTCATTTAATACCCTCTCTCTCCAACCTCCCTTTTGGCTCCTTCCCCCGTTCAAATCCTTAACAAAAATCACAACATGAATATCTAAATCCAAAGAAACTTTAGTCCCTCGTCTCCTCTTCCTCCTCACCAATGCAAGGAAGATGAACATACAACATCCAAAAATATTTTGAAAAGAAAAAAATCAAACAATGTGTCTTTTCATAAGTAATTTAATCAAAGATGTGTCTTTTTTGTATTAAAAAAAATTTAGGGCACACAAATATACATGGCTTGAAGCCATAAACTCTGGATAAATCCAGAGAATATGTTTCACAAAATAGTCAATTGTGTTACCTTGTCCTTTTTTGGTATTTTGTTTCAAATTCTATTTTTGGATGTATTTTGTTAATTACTTCTTTTCCAATTGTCCTTGACCTCAGATTGGAGATTTGGGCAAGATGGAGTCTATGGGTAATTTGGTGCAGGTGCAACATTTGACACAAAAGTTAGTACTCACATAAACATGCTACCCGATGCATTTGAGTTTGTTAGGAACTTTCACATGTCATCATTGATGGAAATGAAATGAAGGAAGATGATCACATGGGTAGGGACTAGGGACCTTAAGGTGCCTATATAGTAGTAATCCTCCTTGATCTAAATCTTGATTAGTGTGTTGAGGTTTTGGTTAATCTTGTGTCTGTCTGGATCTCAGCAGCTGATTAGGTTTGTGATTAATCAGTCTTTTAACATAATTGACCTCTCTCTCTCTCAATTTGGACTCCTATTGTTGCTGCTGCTTTGTGGGTGTGTTTTTTTTGGGTTGTCCTATATTTGTTTTGCAAGTGATTTTTGTTTCCAAGGAAGTAAATTTGTGTATGTGGGGTGTTTTGTTTTCTTCAGTGATTTGTGTATCCAAGGTAGTAATTTTGTGTGTGTTGGTGTTGTGTTTTCTTCAGTGATTTGTGTAGTATTCCAGGCAGTAATTTTGTGTGTGTGTTGTTGGTGTTGTGTTTTCTTCAGTGATTTGTGTAGTATCCCAGGCAGTAATTTTGTGTGTGTGTTGTTGGTGTTGTGTTTTCTTCAGTGATTTGTGTAGTATTCCAGGCAGTAATTTTGTTTGTGTGTTGTTGGTGTTGTGTTTTCTTCAGTGATTTGTGTAGTATCCCAGGCAGTAATTTTGTGTGTGTGTTGTTGGTGTTGTGTTTTCTTCAGTGATTTGTGTAGTATCCCTGGCAGTAATTTTGTGTGTGTGTTGTTGGTGTTGTGTTTTCTTCAGTGATTTGTGTAGTATTCCAGGCAGTAATTTTGTGTGTGTGTTGTTGGTGTTGTGTTTTCTTCAGTGATTTGTGTTTCCAAGGTAGCAATTTATTTTGTGTGCGTGTGTGGAGGGTGTCATGTTTTCTTCAGTGATTTGTGTTTCCAGGATAGTAATTTTGTGCGTGTGGATGTTTTAATTTCTTCAGTGATTTGTGTTTCCAAGGTAGTAATTTTGTGTATGTGTAGGTATTGTGTTTTCTTCAGCAATTTGTGTTTCCAGGGTGTTTCCAGCAATTTTGTGCACGCGTGGGTGTTGGTGTTTTGTTCAGTGATTTGTGTGTTTGGTGAGTAGAATCTTGCTACATTGGGTGCGTGTGCGGGCGCATCTGTGAATATTTTGCCACTTTTTGGAACCGTTTGTGTTCCATCTTGACCAGACGCCTCGAAATGCCGCAGCTCTACGAAGGAGGAGGAGGATCCGAAGAAGGTAAGACACTCGGTGCGCGTCCTTTTGCGTTTGAGGAATATGTTGGGAGTTGGATTTGAGTTTGTCTTATGGTGGACACTTGTAGATTTGGTACCGTGGTTTCGAGCAAACACGTCAATGGTACAAGATATGTAGCCATGTTGGTGCGTGACATTGGAATTTGAACACGTTTGGCGCCTCTGAGAGAGAGAGAGAGAATCACTACAGGGTTTTTTTTCCCCCAATTTTGTCAAGTAGGTGGACTGGCTACCATCCAGAAGAGGAATGAGCCTTGGCCAGAGGTCCGAAGTTTTGCCCCCAGAAAAACACACAACATTTGGAGATACTGGCTTCGAATGTCTTTTGAGGCGATTGGTAATACTTTTTTTACGGAGAGAGAGAGAGAAAAAATTGCGAGTCTAGGGCTTTGAAGTTGTGTGTGGATTTGCAGACGATGCTGCGAATCCGGATGTGACGGATGATGATGATCTTCCACAGGAGGAGGAGGAGGAGGAAGACGGCGGCGGGAAAAAGTCGCTAATCCGGAAGAAGTTGAAGGACAAGGCAAAGCTCCCGACTGTTAAAGACAAAGTCAAGAAGCTCGAAAACAATGTACCATTGGGGAAGAGCAAAAACAATGCAGCGTCGGAAGATGATGCCACAGATGATGATGCTCTGTTTTCTCAACGGGACGGTCACGAGGAGGAAGATGACAGCACCAGCAGCAGCTGCTCTTCAGGCGAGGGATATGATTCCGACGACGAAAAGCCTCAAGAGGTGGGTGGGCTGCTGGGTACCATACCTATGACACTCATGTTCAGCAAATCTTGTTGAAATAATTTGAGGGGTCCAGCAGCCCCAGATTGAATATTTCAGAATTTCAACACTAGTCTTAAGTATGCTAAATCCACCAATAAGTTTCAAAGTTATCTTGTGTTTTGAGCTGGGTCCAATTCTCTAGAGTTTCAGCAAACTCCTCTTAGTTTTTTCTTTCTTTTCAGTTGGCCCTCTTAGGAATTAATTTTTGCTGAACATGAGTATCTAGTAGGTGTGTTATTGCTATCAGGTGTTGTTCGAGTTTGAGTTGTAGAAATTGATGAACTGTGACATGACAGGTTGCGAGCAAGCAACAACAAGAGACTTCAACACCCATCATCAATGCTCCCCAAGATTACAGAGAATCAAATATTCACCATGGCAACTACTCCTCAGATTGGCAGCAGAAGCAGCAGCCACATGAGGTAGATGAGTCCTTGAAAAATCTATCTCTATGTCCCAAGAAGGATCAATCCTGCTCAAACCATGAGGAGACTCATGATAACAATCTTCAGGAAGTTGGGCCAGAGAGCATGGGGGGAGCTACAAACAATAACTGTACTGCTGGAGGATTCACTGGTTTGAAGAGCACAGTCTTGGGATCTGCTGCAGCAGCTACTGCAAGTACAGTGGGTTCAATGTTTGGGTATTATTCAGGTGGTGATCATGCAGGGGGGAAGCCCTCAAGTGGTGGAGGGGATCAAGGTGGGAATACTTACAACAATCAGCAAGCCACAGATCATCCTGCTGCAACTGGCTTGAAGAATGCCAGTGCTGTGGGTACCAAACTGGGTGACACCAACAATGCAACAACAACAACAGGAGAAGATGATGATGAGACATACATACAGAAAGCTCACAACACTGTAGTCTCGAGTCTTTGTTTGGATGAACCTTCTGATCCACTAAACGCACATTTGTTTCTTGACAAAACTAAGGAATACATGACATCTACCACTGATGCGGCCAAGAGCTACACTGCAACAGCAACAGACATAGCTTACAACACAAGAGACAAGGTTGGATCTGCAACCACTGCACCTGGACAAGAAAAAGGAGTTGCACATCAAGTGACAGAGAGTTTTAGCAACTTGCCAACAACACTGAAAGAGAGCGTGTTCAGCCCAAGCTCCCCAACCTCAAATCTTGCTTCTTCTGCAATCTCTTCACCAAGAGATGTGAAAACTGGTGCACCAGGTCTTGTGAGCCATGTCACTGGTGCTGTAAGTGCTCTTTTCAGCAACAAAAAACTCGGAGGAGCCACTACTGTTGATGATTCTTCTCTTGCTGCACTTCATGACAATGCAACAATCCAACAAGAAGCTGCAGGTGCCTCTTTTGTGAGTGTGTTGTAGTCGGAGAAATTTGCCACCAAAGATTTCTCAAATTATTTTTCTATGATAACTGTGTTCTATGTTTCAAAGTGTGTTAAAAATGAAGAATGTCAGAGCTTTTTAATGCAGAATTTCATAGTTTGTTTATGCCGGATTTTGTTGTTTGTTTATGTTGTGTTGTTATTCCTGAATTCTTAGCCTGTTTGTCCAATGCACCAGACATCTCTTGCCACCCATCATACAGATTGTTTAGAGTCTTCAGTGGCATTTTACAGGCCAGAGCTTGAATGGGAAGGAGGAGGAGAAAAACTTGCCTGTTACTTCCATCCCTGCATTTTACCCAGTGAACACCCAAGTGCCCTTGAATGTTTTCTTCCTTTTGACACTGCTAAATTTGGTTAACAAATGTCTCAATGCTGCTGCTATGAGATTGAAGTTGAGGGGATGGATAGTAGTAAAATGCACCTAGTAGTAAATTCAATTTCTGTTCCAGAAATATATGTGATAACAACTCAACAACACTTGGGTCAACCCAGATGATTGTAAAAACTCATCTGCTGGTTGCATGCATTTTACTTGTCAGCTAGCTTTATGTGCCTTTTCCATGTCTGAATATGTTTTACTTCTTGTTTATACTTTCTTCCACTTGTTATTATGAAATCATACCATCAATTTGAGGGACCAGATCTATTGTGAAATACTTTGCTCATGTGGACCATGTTTATGCAGAATATGTGCGGTGGGACCTGTGTAGATGGGGACTGGTGACTTTTGCTAGAGCCTTATGATAATGGTTCAGAAAGTATGTCCACAGCAGCTTCCATGGTAGAGTCCATTCACAGATTTGATCAGTTGTTATTCCCATATCTGAAATAACTTTACTGGGCCACTGACAACTTTGAAAATCTACTAGAGCAAGAATGTAAACATTTTGTGAAAAGTAGCTCTATGGCAAAAACTATGCTGAAGATAACAACTAGTGTTTTCACTGCCTACTAAAGAATGCACTTGCAAATGACTTAAATCTTTTTCAAGAGATAAGATCCGTCAAAATTCTTTAAAATTGCACCGCAAGTATTGACTTTTGTGAATTTTGTTAAATTGCAGAAGTGCAATCATCATCCCCACACCAATTCCAAACGAAAATTACACTCACAATACTATCTAGCACATGAAGCACTACAGTTTTCTATAGCTAAGTTTGAATAGTAAGAAACCCGCATCTTATAACATCAAAGTCATAGTCCTGACTTTGATATACAACCAAGCACACATACAAAACTTTCATATATATCTTTCATTAGAATTGAGATATCTTCACAAGAATAGCAGAAAAGAATCATGAGAATGCATTTACCTCCTTTTCCATCTTTGTTCCTTCCAAAATTGCAACATTAAACATATTCATCAAGCAAAGCTCTACTATTTCCAAGAAAATCCCATGTAGGAATTTTTCAAATGTTTAGGAACACTACTTAGTACTTCATCCATACAAAAGAAGGCACCAATTACTTACTGCTGCCCAGTAAAGGTTCAGCAAGTTTTGAAAAGCTTTGTGAAAACGCTTGTTTGAAGCAACCTTTGTCTACTCCAGATTGATCCGCATGAACTTCAGCAAGCAGCAGCAATTTCAACCCCGTTAGGCAGAGGTGTTTAGAACCAACCTTGAAGAGGGACAAGAGCAGAAGGCATTCTAACATTATTAGTACTTTTGAGTTCAATTTTCAAATGATCATCACACCCAAATCATCTGCAAAATTGCACACTAGAACTGAAGTCAGGACATCTCTACACTACTGTGAAATCCTTGGCTTGCATTAGCACAAATACCAACACATATGCAATTGGAAAGAGTCAGTGTCATTTCATATGCCTCCAAAAACAAGAAACCAGATCTAGGCTTCATCACTAAGTGGCTCAATGTATGAGCAGGGATTCCATTGATGGAAACAGAAGGCCTTTAGCCTTTGTTGCAAGTTTCCAAGCACATCAAGCCAGGCTTGTTAACATCATATCTATCTCCCCTGATTTGAACTCCCGGTAACACGTTAGACCATAGGTTTCAAGTGAGGAAAATGTACAAAGATATCACTCAAATGCTGGGATCCTTCTGGTAGAACACAATGTCACCCTCATCAGCCACAAAGTGATCTTCTTGAAAGCTCCGAATTAGCGGTTCCAGCAAGTGAACTGGCAATGGGCCTGATTTTGTGGGTTCCCTGTAGTATTTGCCCAATATGGGCTTCACAGCTGCAGTCTGCAGCACACCCAAAAGCATCAATTGCAGGCCTTTTCCACTGTAAACCAAATATGACAGAGTGTACTACATTAAAAGTGGCACAATTAATAGACAATCTCAGAATTAACTGACTTGTTCTCAATTTCAGACCTCAATTAGTGTCTGAAGGGTGTAACTTTTCAGCCATGTACCATCAGCTCTCTGATAAGAACCCTGGTAGAAGTCAAGTGGGCAGTGATGACAAGATTCTTTAAGAATGATGTTCAATGTGTGATGGTGAGAAGACGTACCGCCTCTACTAAGTGATAGTGGGGGATCTGAGGAAACAAGTGATGCACAACATGAGTTCCAATGTCATGGTGAACTTTGTTGATCCAGCCATAGTCCCTGTCAATGGTTGACAAGCCCCCTCGAATGTAGCTCCATTCCTGCAAATAAACGAATTATCACAACCCAGATCCATCAGAAGCTAACTTTTAGAGAGGCTTAATCCAACAACTTTCTGTTTGAGTCAAGATATTGCCCTTAATTTCCCTGACAAGAAAGGATACTGTGGTTTTACCAGAACCTTCATAGAATCTATCTCATTACCAAGTGAACTGAGTCTGCTCTGGGATATGAATGATATGCAAGCAAAAACCAAGAAAGGCATCTACCTTCCCACGGTACCAAGGGACCTTCTTTTCATATCCATGATGATGCAAGTATGTCACTGCATCCAACCACATAACATTGACCTGCACAAGCACATGCAGCTCAGTATTCCATTTACTAGAACTCAGTGTGATCTACAACCAATTTTTTCAAGTATCACAGTGAGGGATATGTTGTGGTAGGAACATGCGAACAAGAAATTTGAGTGTAACTACAGTAGCCATGATACACAAAACATTTGATGGTAATGGTTGGGAGTGGGAGGTATATACCCAATAAGGTACAAAGTAGAGCTTGAACACCCACAGGGGGCCCACTACTGCTGTCAAAGCCAGCAAGAAAGTAAGCATTGCAAACCAGCAAGTAGTGGATGTGATAATTTCCATCCTCTCGTTGGGAGCAAACAAATCACAGTTGGGATCAAAATGGGAGCCTGACTTGCCAGGACTTCTTTTCCACTGCACAGGGATGGGACAATGGAACGCAGCAGTTAGGTCTTTCCTTTGCAATGTTAACTAAAGATGAAATGACCAAAAAGAGGCATATGCAGTACATTTCTAGTTTAGCATAAGACCCATCAGTACCAAGCACTATTTAAGACCTTCCTAGGAAACAGCATTCATTTCCACAAAATATGTTTTTGAGAATTGATGGTTCAAAGGCTTAGGTTCTTAGTAGACTATAAGAGACTTACAAGATAGAAGGGGTAAGCAAACAGGGCTGACGGAAACTTGAGGCGACCAGCTTTCGCCATACCGGGCAATGTCTTGTAGACTGACTCTGTAATCTGGAATATAACAGAACCTGGATCAGACTTTATCTTGAAATCTGTTGCTTTCATGACCAGGATGTTGGACCTAGGGGCTGTTGTCTATAGCTCTGCATCAACTTCTCAACATAAATATGAGACTTTCCTCCTTTGATTTGAGTCACCAATAAAGATGCAGATCATACAGGTCCAAAAAGCTATCTATGAGCATCAAGCACTGCAAAAATCTAAAACTGATTCGAATATGAATGCTGATAAATAAATTCAAGGAAGACTTTGATTCATGTAAGAGAATAAGCATTCAAATTGATGTGTGCAAGAATGTCACATTCAAGTTTAGAGATTCAGATTTCTCCACTAAATATGTGCAATCTACATTCACAAGCTCTTACTTGCAACCTCAACATGTTACTGTAAGAATATTCCCTCACAGTGCACCAAGCTCTTGTACCATAGTATACCTACCAGAAAAATTGCTAGAGTGCAGGAGATTGAAGGGGCACAAGCACTTACAGGATACCAAGACTCATCATTCTCCACATGCCCATGGTTCTGATGGTGTGTACGGTGGCTAATGCGCCTTTTTCACATGGCAAAACATCAAAGAGAAAAGCACCACCATGTCTACTGTGAAAACACAAAACTTCACATGCTGGACAACCAGAAGAGTTCTTGACGATTCCTCAAAGCAACAATGACTCAGATTGTGAGGGACCAAGCGAAAAAATTGGAGATACAGAACATGCAGAAGCTTCTCAACATTCAAGCTTCAAAAAAATTGTTGAAAAGCTGGCATTTATGGTCAAAATCAGCAAGAAAGGCATCACCATGTCTACTGTTGAAACACAAAACTTCACATACTGGATGGATGACCAAAATTGTCTCACAAACAGGGAGGGAAGTAGGGTATCTCACCATCCATGAAATGGGACAAGAATCACTGAATGAGTGATCAGACCAATGTAGTTGTTCAAAGTCTTACTATCAGAGAAGCTTCCATGGCCACTGCAAACACAGAAAAAATTCTTGCAGTTAGTGCCACATCTAAAAACAGCAATTGTGAACACAGTTTTGCTCTGCACAAGTTAGTGCAGCATCCACAGCTGGCATTTGTGAAGACAGTTTTGCTCTGCACAGGTTAGTGCCACATGCACAGCTGCAGTTGTGAATACAGCTTTGCTCTGCTCTACTCTTACAAGAGTTCGTTTCCATTGAGTCCCTGACTTGATGCTGGGAACTGAATCACATTCAAGAACAGAAAACTACTGCCAATCAAGCGAACGTCAAGCTACAACTTCGAGATTGAGCACACGATCTGTGCATTTACCTTTTGAAGAAACTCTCATTGTCGACAGTGAATCTAGATCTACATAGTCACCAAAACTCTTAAGTTGTACACAATAATTTCTGCAACACGACTTGCATTGCGCATCACGCGAGAATAGATCTACTACAGATGGAATAACTTGGTCATGGACGTCGCATCCGCCCCCGAAAAGGTAGCGAGACAGTGGCCAAAAACGAAATGCAGGCTGAATTTTAAGCTAGAGCGCCGCAAATAGGTAGCAGAGCATGAAGATGCGGAGTCGGGGACTCGAGGCGGAGACATGTTGTGCGATACAAACTTCGGACATTACATGATCAACATTCCAGGTAGCGCTGCTGCAGAGTAGATCGATCAGGCGTAGAAGACTTTCCATAGTCGTATTGCGGTCGAGGGAACATTCTTGTCTAACGATCGGCGTCTGCATGAAGAGTGTGATTGCCAGATTGCTGACATCTATTCAGCAATCTCTCTCGTGGCGGAAGGGTTGTCAACAAGAAGCGACAGGATGTGTACAGAGAAGAGCTTCTAAAGATGCGCCCGCGAATACACGCTTCAATAAAGTGTGCAGGGATAAGAAGCTTACCAGTCATGGCCGAGCACAAACAGGGCCCAGAACATAGTTCCTTGCGCCAACCAGTAGAAAGGCCAAACAAACCAGTTATCGAAATACACTGCGCCAACCGCCAATGCAAACACAATCAATACATCTTTGGCAACGTAACTCAGTGACCTCCAAGGATTTTTTTCCCAGCAATGTTTGGGAATGGCAGCGCGGATCTCTCCGATACTAAACGGAGGACGTTTGGATGCATCGAAGTCGAGCGCATCATCACTATCCGCAGACACAGCAGGGTCACTCGTGGGATCCGTCACCACCTTGCTTGTCACGTCGTCATTATTGCTTCGAGGAGACACAGCATACGTAACTGCAGATCGCTGAATGAGATTATTACCCACTGCTGATCCTCCTCCGTTAGCGAAAACAAGTCCCTCCACCTTCCGAAAGGAGATTGGCGGAAGAAGACTATCCGGAGAGTTACTAACAGTCTGGACGTGAGAGATGATCCCCTTGCGTGCCACATGAGCAGTGGTCGCCATCCCTCGCCCACACAACTGTCCTCTAAGCCTGCTCCACACTCACACGTCAAAGCGAACACAACAAAAAAAAACACACACACACACGCACACACGCACACACACTCTCTCTCTCGTGCGTTTGGATGTAGACACAAAATGCAACCCCTGCGCCGCCGTCCTGAAAACCAAGGCGGAAACACCGAGAGATATAGATGCAGACTGATACAAAACAGGGGGAAAAAAAACCAACAGATCAAATAAAAGGATGCAAGATTGTTGGATCGTTTGGATACTAAGCTTTTAAGTAATGCAGAGAAAGAGGAGACAGTACAGAACTGCGGAGCTGCTACTGTTGTTGCTTACTACAGCGGTGCTCCTGCCTGCACATGTCTCTCTCTCTCTCTCTCGGGTTAGTCGCCTCGCGTCTGTCCACTCCTTTGCTCGGCTGCGTCGTGTCTTTTTCTATGCAGCACCCCCGCGCTCGCCCACCTCCTTCGTATCTTTTACGCACCTGCCATCTTTTCCTGACCCCATTCCTTTCCAGAGCGAAATACGACCGACATGGTACTCCAGACGCAGCCAGGTTGGACTCGACGTTACGCCAGCCGTCCCAAACCTAGATCAACCAGGTTCGGGGACTGGTCGAACCTAGCTTCGGGGACAGAGACATTATTAGGTTAGGAAACTCGACTATTGGCTGAGATAGATTTGGGGGAATTTACAAATCCCAGTAAAGTTCGCAGTCAATTCCCGGAAATTTTTTGTTTTCGAGTGTCGGCCAATGGGGAACGCGTCGTACCTGTTTTACGGGATCACGGGAACCAATGGCTGTCCCAGATAGTGTTATTCACTTATTTGATTGCCTAAATAACCGGCGGTTCTGGGTCTTTACGAAAAATGCCCAAATTGAAGAGGGGGGGCAGCAGAGGACTGCGGGGAAATCATTTCTTCTGTGATATTCGATGAGATACCCTCCGGGTATCACGGGAAAACCAAAGGAGCTGGTCTTTTATTGCAGGCAGTACAAATGGTACCGTGTGGTCCTTTTGTTTTTTTTTTTCT
>Ga0209611_10007577_pt1 | contig 17333 bp, 13 predicted proteins | sample S1TSphgellanicum_3_FD_187693 | JGI IMG/M metagenome (GOLD analysis project Ga0209611, IMG submission 187693) | Host-associated microbial communities from peat moss isolated from Minnesota, USA - S1T2_Fc - Sphagnum magellanicum MG (SPAdes) (version 2) | ecosystem: Host-associated > Plants > Peat...
AAATTCGCCGTCAAAGAGCCATGCATTCCATGCAAAGGAAATACCATCAACACAAAATCAGAGATCCGCCGTCACTCTCCATTAGAGGCGGCCAAACCGTCCCCTCGTTCACATGTCAAGTCCAGTTTAGAGAGTTTTCTAGAACGGTCACCCATTGTCCGGCTACACATATACCTATTTTTGAATAACCTTATTTATTCATTTAGTAAAACAATATTTTTTTCCAAATTTTTGTTTCATGTGAAATGTATTTTTAAAAAATAAATTGTAACACATGAATTTCAACATTATTTTGATCATATTAAGATGTTACATCTGCTAAACATGATAATGACAAAAGTAATCAATTGATAATGTATAATAATTTATTCATAAAACCAATATTACATAACAAAATGAAACAAAATAACATATTGCTAAACCCAATGACATTGTGTGATTAATTAAAATCATGAGAAAATCTAAATAAATTTTCATAAGATGTTCATATACAAATTGTGTTGCAAAGCAAAAATTAAGTTATTGGTTGAAAGTTTAAACAATTAAAATTTTTAAAGATGATTTTGCACAAAAACAAAGTTAAAATAAATTATTATCCATTATATTGGGCATGATGCTTTAACATTATGAATGAAAGACATGCATAAATATGGTTAAAAATCAAAATAGTTATTGAAATTTTGTATATCAAAATTTGCTTGAAATCTTATAGCCACATTTGTTTAATCTGATAATCATATATTCACATGAATGAACTTACATTAAGTCCATATGTTTGATGAATTTTAATATATTATGAACACGATTTTTATTTAAAAAACACTTATACATTCACAGGGTTTCCAAAAGTATTACATTGTTTTCAATGTGAAAGCAAAAATAAACACCTTAAGTTCAAGCCAATAATATGGCATTTGCCATTGCTCACATATCTTATAGAATATTTTCAATAACAAAATTTATTCAAAATACAATAACTCTTACATTGTTGGTTTAAACCAATGTTAACAAGTTTGAATTATTAGACCAATATTATTATGAATTCTTGGTCAAGTTTTGAGATATCTAAACTACAATTTTGCTATATAACTAAATTTGAATATAGACCATGCAATTAACCTCTTCTTGAAACCTAAACCTTTTATACCCCTTTTAAAGAAGTCCACGCTCTCTATAGCATAAAGCCAAGACCCAAGACTTGCTTTTGACGCAGGTTATTAGTTTTGATCAATTATACACAACAAATAATACATAATCTTTTATCTTTAGTGTTGTGCACTAGTTCAACAAAACTAGATGCCCCTCCCTCAAGAGAACGCACTCATACAAGAACCTCCCCTACATCATTACCAAATCACTTGGTGCACCCCCTACTCATTGAAAGCTTTCTAGTGGTACCAAAAACACAACACAATCAAGGCCCCATGGTTGGGAAATCTCAAAAGTGACAAAACAAACAAACTACCTTCCTCAATAATAGAACAATAAAATGAGTGAAGCATAAGAAAACACTATTCCAAAAAGTTGTAACACTCAATTCTGAAATACCTCACCTAAAGACCCTACTATAACAAATGAAGTGGCTTTTACTCACACCAAGTGCAACAAAGATAAAAGTTGAATATACTTATCAAAACCTATATGCATATCTTGTACCATGTTTAGATTCAATGACCATGTCACATGAATTGAATCCATAGGTGCCAACGTAAACACCAAAAATTGAAGCATTTTTCCAACTCAAGATATTAATGTTATTTAGAAATCAATTTGTGGGAAAATTTCAATTGAAATACTTTGAATATTACCCTTGCAATACCTTGTTCACAATTAACAAAATATTAATTTTGTGGTCATCGCTTGGTCACCTATTTTGGGTCCATCAATTGATGACCACAAAATATAGAATACCCCACAAATCTTCTAAAATTTGAATTCATTTCCTATATGAAAGTCCACCACTAAACTCTCTCCAAGTCCAAAAAAACAAAGTCCCCGCCAAAAATTCAGTTAGTTTACTTGAATCAAACTAAAAAGGATAGGAGCACCAACAAGGAATTGGGTTTAAAACAAGCCCGTGAGGAATCATTCTTTATCCTCGTATACCATGAATATTATATGAAAATTCAGACAATCCCAATGTTGCACCACTGTTTCCAGAGTCAAAAATGGCATCCCAAAGTGGATGTTCTTTGAAGGTTTGACGGTGCATTCTCTCAAGTGCCACTTGCCAAAAACTTTGACATGAGTTGGCTTGCCTAAAGTAGAATGATAGTATTCTCACAAGGCAACAACATCCATCTTCCGAGAGGAGACTTCCAAACGTACCGACATCCATACATGGCATGCACGTTGTACACTCCTTGAAAGCTCCACAAAGAAGACCTTTGCCCAAGGCTCAAATGAGGCTAATGGGCTTAGCTCACTTGGCACGGAGAAGCTGAAATCCATACACAAAGAACAGAAATTACCACCAACCATATCAACAAATGCTTCTGGTCCTGAAACATTACATGCAAACAATCTCTTGTTCAAAGCTAGTTGAATTGTTTTTGCATCATTCAATTTCAAGCTAATAGATGACAAAATGTTTGTGTTCTTGAAATGGCTCACCCATTGCTTAACATCAACAGAGTTGTGCAAATCCATATTGCTTCATGATTACCCATATTGCTTTATGATTGAGATCCTACTCTGCACTATGAAACACAATAAGATGTTTTGAGATGCATGTATCAGCACCTCCTAGAATGTGTAACAAGCCTTAGAGAATACTTTCAGATCACTGAGGTTTGGTTGTGTATAAAGATCTAGTGGCTAACCTCAGAAGCTCATCTTCATCAAGAAGCATCTCAGCATTGCCTTCAGGCTTGATTGTACCTGGTAGTATACTGAGCCAGTCAAGGTCTTGAAGTTAGCCATTATAGAATGTCCTATGAACCAAATGTTGATCTGCAGAATCTAATACCATCTTAGATATTGACAGACATCAAGATCAACTTGGCAGAACAGAATGCAAATGTCCATGAATTAAACCAAGAGATCTCCTTCTTTGACTTATGAAGGTCTACAATGAGATGATCATGGAGCACAGACCTGCTTACAAGACCCTGGTAGAGATGAAGTGTTCCTGCAGCCAAGCAACGCCCTGCATGTGATGCCCTTTCTCTCTTAAATATATACACTACTGGGTAGCCTAGTAACCATCTGTCAGACCACACACAATTTGTTAGTAACTTTGAGTATATCTTACAAAGAAGCTGCTCATCTATAAACTGGAGCTACCTTAACTTATGGTAACACATGTTTGAGTGCAGTGGAGACTGTAAGTTCAGCATCTGATTTCTGACATTCCTGCTTGCAGAGGATCTTCTTCAAAAACCAGCCAACAAATGAAGAATGCAAATAGGGCAAAAGACTGCACCCGTTTTGCGCACCCGTTTAGTGTTGGCAGCAGGATGTCAGAGTTGCTTAGAATGCTACCTGCCTCCAACATTGGCAACTTGTCTTCAGATTCTTTATGTCTGCTTGGTTCTTCCATGTTGAAATTGGAATGGGCCAAAAGGAGAGAAGACAACTGATTTTTCACAACACAGAGATGCTTCACAACTATCTCGTGTTGAGCTTGGCACACTCTCTGTCACAAGAAACCAAATCTTAGTTTCAAAGAACCCTGTAGTCTGCAACTATGTAAAAGTAATTGCAACCAAATTCAAGTTGGAGCACAGTAATCAAAGAATTTATGTCTGAAACCTGATGATTTGTTGGAAAACAAAAACCCTAGCCTCAATTGCATACTGTACCTTAGGCAAATTCTCATCAAGGCTGACAAACATGATTTGACAACTTGCATTCAAGCTTTGCTCCATAAAGTCCAGCATATAGAGAGGGTGAACTAAGTATGCACACCCTTCCATGTCGAGTACCCGCAACAGAACCATTTCTATCACTTCCTGGAACCAATTTTCTCACATCATCAGTGCCAAGATCGTCAAGTCCGTAGTTACAACTCATGTTAGGGATGCACATCTCATGCCAAACGTATCTCTGATGATATCCCTTCGTGGATACAATATCTCAGCCACATGACCTGCTTCAAGCAATGGAAAAAATGAAGCTTGAACCCATTTGCACTGGGAATGGACACAAAGAATCTGATCAAGCACGAATCCTTCTCCTTGGGACAGGACACAAAGAATCTCGAAATCTAAGATAGGTCCTCGAGTTGACAACCTGTGATAGATGCTGAAGGAGATCGCAGAATTGCCGCAAAAAGGGAGGATTGTAAGGCAAATAGTCAAGCAAAACCACAGATCTAACCCCCGTGCTCACTGCCAGTATGTCTGCAAGCCAAGCCAAGCCAAGGCAGAGACTTGTGGTTTAAACTCCAGGCCGACAAAAGAAAGGCGCAGGAAAGAAAGAAGGTAAAGGGGCATAAGGTATACCAAGGGCAAGACGGCGCCGCACTGATGCTCGCAGGCGCAGTTTCATTTGCGATACTTGCTGCTGCAGGCTGTCCCACAGATGCTTCATTTTTGTCCCCAAAAACCTTTTGTACACTTCTTCGCGTTGGATTTTCTTTTGTCGCTGCGGTGGGAAAATTCGTCAAAACAGAAGAACATACTGCCTGGTGCCGCCGCTTCCAAAAGTTTAGAAACTTTGGTAGTTTCATCCCCGCGGAATTCTTTCCATGGCGTTGGAGCGAAAGCTGGTTGCACCGATAGGTACCTTTGTGCGGTGGTGGGCCCCTGAAAACATCCAATTACGCTCGGAATACTGAAGGAAAGCAATGTTCGAAAGTGATGAGAACTCCTCACGGAGAACAGAATGCGTCACAGCAAAGTGTGGGTGAAGCTGCAAGGAGAATCAAGATGACAGAAGAGAATACTGGATCAGCAAAGTAAGGGAGCCGCCAAAGGAGGATAAGCACAAAAACCTGCGAAGGAGATTCGAGAAGCTCTCTAGGAGGGCATAAGTTAGGAGGTGCTACAAGATTGCAGATTGGTTTGGGCCATGGCAGCAGCAGCAGCATCTCAATGCTTCTTACCAGGTGTGCCTATTCATTTCAGCTTGGAACCATGGAGCTGTGGCAAGATGAACAAGAGAGAAAACAAGCTGGGGAGGTTGAGAGTCACGCACAGGCATAGTTGGTGTGGGAGGCCACCTGCACGACAATGTCTCTTTCACTGCAAAGGCATTCTACGAAGGGGTTCTCTTTGCGTCATGGCATTCTCTCCTTTGCCCGGTATACATCTCTCTCCCTTCTTCTTCAATTGTCCATGCTTTCAACATCAACTTGATACCAAATGGTTTCCTGAGAGTCTTACTGGAGACTGCTGAGAGCATAGTTGATGGTTTCAGATTGATTGCAGATCCTGAAATGGTCTGAAAAGCCAAAAATTGAGACAGATACTTTCTATTTTCCCAAGCTGTTCTTATCGGACTATTGGATGGAATCTTGGTGGTTGGCGTGTCAATCCAGATTCCTCACATTCAATTGTTGTTGTAGATGCAAATTGCTACAGTTGGATTGGTGTATGATTTTTTTGGTTTATTGCTTGCTCATTATGATGTTCTAAAATATGCAAAAGTGGAATCGGTCTGAAGCAGCTGTAGCATCAGATGCTGTAGTGTCAGAAGTGGAGGCGCATATTTCTCTAGCTTTCAGTACCGGTCGACTTGACCTCAGTTACCGTGGTATGTTTGCTCATTACACATGGCCCTTTCACAAGCTTTGCAGCATTGGATAAACTTGTCGAGGCCTGTGCATCAGTGCTGTCTATGGTAGTAATCCCTGGTCCTCTGGAAGAATGGTAGCTCAAAAGCTCATGTGTGAGGATTTCAGACACATCCCAGAGAATGTTTGTGGACAAAAATATTTGAATTTTTCTGATGCAATCCTTTGGCACATAAATGCTTCCCCAAATGTGATGTCAAGCATCAAACAAGTCCCTTACCAAATTTATTTGTATCCCAAACCATGGGCATTCATGCTTGTATGTCTTTTCTATTCAATTTTCAGGACTTGAGGAGGTGCCATTGCGAGTATTCCAAATTGTTGATCTTGTAGATCTCTCCCTAGCTGGAAATAAGATCAGCAGCTTACCGGATGATATCAAAAATCTTGTTAATGTATGTTTCTTGTCCCCAAGCTTTGAAACTCTAAATCCTAACTGTAAACCCATAAGATGATACAGTTGAAAATGGACCCTTGCAGTTGTCTGAACAACTTCCTTTCTGCTCCCTTGCATGGTCATTTCCCTCTGTTTTGCCCCATGATAACACTCTTCTTGCTACATCTTCAGTTGATGGCAACTGTTCTTCCAGTTGTTAACTGGTGAAAATGTGGGACAGTACAGTTGCGCAGGCTGGGTTTAGCAGGCAACAGACTGCAGGAGCTACCAGCAAGCATAGGTGATTTGCAGCAACTAGAGGGTCTTTGGATTACTGGCAATATGCTTCACTCTCTCCCAGCTGAGGTTTGCCTCAATTGCATAACTGAATGGTGTGTTATTCTGCAATGAAATTTGCAAGTGAAGTGTGACAGGAAAGTTGCTGTGTGTAAGTGGTCTCTGCATTTGACATGGATTTTTGAGAAGTGATGAGAGTAAGGGCTTGGGTGATACAGATAGGAAATTTGAAGCACCTGCGGATGCTGGCACTTGATGGCAATAAGCTATCCAGCATTCCTGAGTCTATCTCTGGGTTACAGGACCTCCAGGTGTGCATGAATTGCCCTGTTAGTCACCTAAACATAAAGAAGCCTTGCCACACAGGTCATTAATGAAAACTCTTGGTCCTCAACCCTTAATGAGTATGCAAAAGTATGACTAGTACTGTACCTCATCTGGAATTTGCATCTTTCCTACACCATCATAACACCACACATGTCAAGAAAAGAACTTGTGTACCACTAGCTTCAAGTTGCTGTTTGTCTCATTGTGTGTACTTACCCTTTTGACGTTTTATTGTCTAGTAAGGACCAATGTTGTAAGCTACTCTGTGGCCATTGTGAGTTCCAGGTGTTGTCAGTTGCTGGCAACAATCTACAAGAAATCCCAGCTGGTAAGCTGCTGTCTCTCATGTCCTTGATTTCAGAACCCACCTCACGATACTCAGATTTTCCGTCTCTGACAAGGTGCAGATTTTCCGTCTCTGACAAGGTGCAGCACATGTCAAGTGAGAGAACATCTTTGTTTGCAAGTCAAAACCAGAGAGGGGAACATTTTTTGGCAGTAGTTCTGTGATTCCTCTCACTATTCCTTAACCCTGCTACATACTCCACTATATTTGGATCATGTTGACAGGATTGAAAAGGTGAATGATGGTACCATAACATAATGTTGAAATGCACCACAGGTATTGGAAGCCTGAAGGTATTGAAAGTTTTGGCTGCACATGGGAATCAATTGCAATGGCTACCTGATGCTCTGACTCAACTTTCATCCTTACAAGACCTTTGGATTCAGGCAAGCATCCCTTCACCTCTTGATCCTGCAACACCTCTCAGCATTTTTTGGATGATGTGGTCTTTCTTTGAGATATCCCCTTTACTAGAACCCATGCTGTGAGTTTTATTAGTGGTATACAGACTCAAATTCACTGGCTGAACTGCAGGGCAATAAACTAAAGGCTCTGCCAGAGAATTTGGGTGGATTATGCTCATTACAGCAGCTGTCACTAGCAGACAATCTTCTTGAAGCTCTGCCTGAATCCATTGGACAGCTCCTTGCTCTCAAGACACTTTGGTTGTGAGTGATTTCTTCACGCTCTTTGAGTGCTTGTGGTTGGGATATCCCTCTGATTAGGTGACATTAAGGATATTGAACTGGGATGCCTCAGGTATGGCAACAAGCTCAAGAGAGGTCCAAGGAGCCTTGCAACAATGAAAAAGCTTTTGCATGTGTGGCTCGAGGTGGGATACTTGCTTGTAGAAGGTGTCCTTCATTCTATTGTTCCTCCTCTCCACCTCAGATTGAACTGATGACCTCAACTTAGGATTTTATCCCATCTTTGCAGATTTTCCTTACTTTTGCATCTAATGAGGAAAGTTTGATGGACATGCCAATGGAGATGTTTAGTATCTGCAAAATATCTTAGTTGGGGTATTAGCAGAGTGGATGTTAGTACCATGTTACAACTCCCTATCCTTGTGGGGACTCCTGCATTCACTTTATCCAAATGTAGCGTTGACTTGTATTGTTATTTGAACAGAGCAACACAGTTTTCAAGTTCCTGAAGACACCAAGCATGTATGTGTTTAATGTTTGGTCTTGGGTCTTGAATAGAGCAATCCACTGGAAGGCCAGTATTTGAGGGAGATTTTACCAACAATTCCTCACTTAAATGCTTTTGGTGTCACTTCTGATGTGGTACATTGTTTCATCATCCCTGATTGTTTCAAATGACCTTTTGCTAGGGCACATTATACTCCTTGTGATGATACAAAGGTGCTGTAACAGTGACAGCATACTCATTATGGATTTTATTGTTTGTATTGAGTAAATGCTAGTAGCTAGTAAACAAAAGGGCTATTATGAGCTTTGAGTATTCCATGCAGATGGAATGTATTGTGTAAGGACAATGCTGGTAGATATCTCATTTGGAATAAGGCAATTCTTTTCTTCTTGTTGCATCATCATTTGGTGTATTCACCTTGCAGGAATTTCTTGAAGATATTCCTGAAGTAATGAAGAATGTTGTTACTGTGACCAAGATTGCTGGATCAGGTGCTGCACAGAGCTGTGGGGGCTACTTCAAGGTACTGTAACATCCCCCTTAAGATCTTCCAAAAACCATGAATGGGCAAGGATACTTGCTGAATATCAGGCCACACAGTCTTAGTGTCCAGCTGGTATCCTCATATCTGCTATATTCTTCAAAACCACTGGTCCATGGTTATTATATCCTCTGCATCACAACCTTGGAAGTCCTGTATCTGTTCTGTGCCACAGCTTCAGCAGTGGAACCCACAGGAAAAATCAGATATCATTGTTGTGGCTTTTGGGAGTGCCCCTGGTGTGCCCAATTGGTGAGTGCTTTCATCACCTTTAAACATTATGCCCCTTCTGTTAGTTGATTAAATACTGGAAATGTGCAGCTTGAATCCAACCTCTTGTTTGTGGTGTGAGTGCAAGTCAAGGTCTAAGATGACTAGCAGAGGGCTATTGCAACAACCTGTTGTTTGTTGCCACCATCATAGAATACTTTGTTAGAGTGTCACACTGTGGCTGAGTCATTGAAACATCAACCAAATACTTGGCACAATACTGAACTTGGCAAACCTGTTCATTTGGTGAATTGTCCATCTCTTGATTGTGGACTTGCTTACAGTGATGTACATCAATGACCAGGGGAGGAGTTTTACGAAAAGCCAAGATGGAGATTAGAACACAAGGGTCAATCTCTGTGTTTGATACCCTTTATGTTGTGGACAGCCAGCGCTCATGGTACACACATGAGGATTGCTGGGAACTGGACAGAAGCAATGCAGAAGAGAAGTGTCAGCAAGCAGGGCCCCGACAACCAAGATTAGGGGAATACTACCAAATGGAGTTGGAAATCTCTTTGAAATCATACAAGCATGTAATCATGCTTGGTGATTCAATGGGTGCGAGTGCTGCTCTCTTGTTCTCTCGACTGGCCACTTCAGTCCTTGCCTTCTGCCCACAGGTATTTTCTGTTGCTGTATTTGATGTCTATGTTTGTGCTTATTTGAGCATCAAACCAAAACTCCAAGTGATTGGGACTCATGTCCACCTTCCAAGTGGTTGTTAGTTTCAATTCACCACTAGGTCATGCTAGTTGTTACCTGCAATAGCCAACCCAAATATAGTAGGGTCACTGGTCATCAGTAACAAGTGCAGGTGTCTAGACATTGAAGCTTGGAGGAAGATCATGGGCCCTGTTACAGTATTTTGAAAGTGTTCATCTGCAAAAGGAAGTAGTTGCCCCACGGGTGAATAGTCACTTGTAGAGTTGGCAAATTTCAAATCATTCTTTTTCTTCTTTCATTCACTTATCACTCTTTTGGGAGATGAAGGGTGCTGTTGAAGGTGAGGAGAGTTGTAAAAGCTGTGTCATGCCCAAATATAGTTGCCATTCCACACTGCACCATTTTTTCCATCCAGGATCTGTATTGTGGTAGGTAGCATATTTGGATGCAATAGAACTTGTGTTCTGTGATTTCTTGCAGCAGCCCTTGGATGCTCTCCTGAAAACTAGTTCTCACAAATCTTCATGGGAATGGGAATGACATGACTTCTTTGGCACTACATTTGTAAGGTGGTCTTATTTGAAGTTTTGGCATGTACTAGGTGGATCTCAGCACATCTTCGATCAGGCCTGGCCAAGATGAAGCATGGCTGCAAGCATTTCAGCAGGAGATTCTGCAGGCTGTGTCAGCCTCATCTGCTAAGATATGTGTGCACTGTGGTACATGGTCACATGATATTGATCAGGCGAAACTTCTACCAGCCTCAAAGGTTGTCACTTGTGCAGACTAAGAATTTCTCAATTAGATTCGCAACTTTTCAATAGTGTCAAATTTTCAGAGTTTCTGAACCAAATGCAGTTTAATGACTAGTTTTATAACAGAATGGGTTAAGGTTCACAGTGATATGCAATGGACCATGTCTGGGAAAATACTCATGCTGCAAGCACCCTTCCTTCTGGTATGCTCTTTTCATATTTACTTACATATTATAGCATATGCATCTATGGCAGGTGAAACTGGAGGTGCATAATGTGGATGATCACCGTCTTGCAAAGGAGCTTGACACACAAAAGAAGCTTGTCGGCCTTGTACTTCAGGAGATAAATGAGGCAAACCTTGCATGCACAACTTAAGCTGTCATGTTGATGGTAGATGATCAGACACATGTTGCTCAATTGATTCCATAGATTATTTGCTGTTCTCTGAGATGCATGCATACATTTTTTCAGGAAAGTTTGTTTCCAGCCTAAATATGAACAATACCTGAGATATTCCCAAAGCAACTCTCCAGATAACCCAGATGTGGTGAACATTGGTTGTACAATCCTCAATATTTGACTGAGTAAATATTTTTAGGTAGTACAGACATCAATCTTGCGTTCCTGTTGGAAGATTGACTGGTCAAGTACAATTCACACATTAGATCAGTAGAACCTAACAATAGAATACTTCAGCCAGTAGAGCACCAACTTCTGTACCACTCTAGCAATAAATAGCTGGTCAATACAACTGTAAATCTGCTGGATGGAACCATTGTGCATGTAAATGATTAGTGATAAAAAAGCAAGTAGGGCTTTGTATATTCACCAACTTGCCATAATCCAATGAGATGAAAGCAATTCTAAGATTATCAATGCACTTCCTTTCTTTGTCAGTCAACCTCATTGTGTAATAAGGTACCTCATCAGCTAATGCTATTATTCCTCAGGTTTGCCAGCCAGGGCATTCTTCTTCTCAGCTGTCACTAGAAACCAAAATTGTTGATGAGATTGCTGTTCAATTGCAATTACACCAGTTGCATGCAAACCAAAAATGCCCAACCTGTTCTTGGGAATCTGTATCCAAGGACAAAAACAACAGAAAATCCCAACAGAGATGTGTGAAATGACAACTGCATGTCCAGATTTGCAATGTAAGATGGCATCTGCTTACTAGAATCCTCAAATGTGATCACTGAACAGAGAAACTCCAATATTTTCCAGGGGCAGCAGTAGACTAAACAATGAAGTCATAAACACAGCTGTGGTGCACAAAACAAATGGCTGGATTCCACAAACCAGTCAACAGTCATCGAAATCCTCCAAAAGTTACTTTACATCCGTGGTGCTGCAGCAGAACCCACCAGCAAATTCAGCACATCAAACATGACACATAGCACTCACAGATCCTTTGTGCAAATTGCTTAAGTCAAGTTGGTTAAATTTCCTAGAATATTAGATAGCTTCAAGAGGATCCAAGAGCAAGGCAACAACTTTGCATTGAAAGTGTCTTTTACCTCCACCAAGGGTAGCTTCAGGTAGTCGCTCTATGGAGTACCGGTGTTGTGTAATGTACATGATAGGAACACCAGGAATCTGCAAGAGAGCAACCCATCACATCAATCCCTGGCAGCTAGTCTAGAAAACTTGTTGCAGTATGCCCCATGCCAAAAACCAGTCCTGTATCTCTAGAACAAGTGTGCCATTACAACACAATTTACTAAAGAAAGCCAAAACAAAGCCTAACAAATCCCATGTAGAAAAGTCTGCTGCAGGTGAACATTGGTCACCTTGCGAATACGACGCTTCAAATCTCGATCACAAGTGGCCACAATGTAACACTTATGCTGCAAGCCAACCATATCTCACTGGTTCAGTCAAACTAGATGTCACTAGTAGGAAAATTGGTAGACACACTGGAAACTACAAGGCAGTTAGCAATCTACAATCCAAAATTGTAGTTAGTTAGAGAAAGGATACAGGAAATATGGGGTGGGCCTACTTGGGTAACACGTTCAACAAGACAGTCATCAGCATATGTGCCCTTGTGAGTGCATGGCAACCTGTCAAATCGTGGGTCCTTCGCAATCCTGTTATATGTGCTCAAACTTCAGAACTGTTCCAAGCACCACAAATCAACACTAACAAACAATACAACATATACACAGACAAAGACTTCAATATGGCAAACAAAACTTCACCCACCACACTGACATATACAAAGAGAATTTTTCAAACAGGTACTATAGTCTGTAAGACAACAATTGGTGTTCAACCAGGCCACTACTGTGTGACCAAAAAACAGCTTCCAAAGAAGCTATCACTTTGCAGAGCACCTTTGAAGCATTGTTGTTCAAAGAATCTATTTTAAAAGCAACAACACATGAACTAAAGGAAATACCAGATTGAGGGAGGCAATGTGATCAGAGGACTTTCCTACCTCAAAGCAACACGATACTTTTGACCCAGCTTTTCAAGCTCAGCCATGACACAGTCTGTGATGCATGGAGTACCTGCTTTCCATGCCATGCAGCCCCTTTGTATGCATTGCAAAGGCCATAGTAATAAGACAAAAAGGTGAATATCGCTTGAAACTCTTTGTGTGATCCACTTACAACAAAATCATCCTAGGCCCAAACTCAACAGTGGGATCCAATCATGACGCTGAAGGGACAGATGTGATACTTACACTTGGCATACAGACAATCCATCATTGCCTTCTCCAAGTCCAACTGCAAAACCGTGTAGATAGAAAGCTTTCATAGTTAAAATACATTCAACATGACCATTATCGTTAGAGACATAGACAACAGTGGATTTCATAGGTTGAAAAAAAGGCCGTATGGTTTTCTTGCCCATGTGCCAAATTCAATCTGTGAATTGGTTGCAATGAATAGAAAAAAGGAGTCCTGGGGAAAGGAGAAGGTTCAGAACAGGAATTCACGAACAACTACAAGATTTGCTGAAATTCAATTAAGTGAAAGAGAGAACTAAATGTGTATGGGAAAATAAATAGCTAGCTAGCAAACAAACCTTGTTTTGAATGGAGAAGTTGATGAAGTTTGTATCCACCAGCACTTGATATGGTGGACCTAGTGCGGTGTTGTACTTGAAAAAAAGTGCTGAAGATGTGTTGGGTCTGCAAAACATTCAAGCACACTTGCTAGTCCCACTTAACATATCTAGCTTCAAAGCCTGTGGCCACAAGACATTTGCACTAGCTTTGGACTCAGGAAGAACAGTATCTTCCAGGGAACGTGTTCCATTCTCTCTCCACAAATGCACATATCACTGGACAACACCTTCTCAAAAAAGCTTGTCTGTTCTCTATACATTATACAATTATGAACTGCCCGTGTATTCAGAGACAAGGATCAAAATTTCAGTTGATTGAGATTGCCTCCCCTCTTACATACTTCAAAAATTTCAACTAAAAATGCGGTATTTCTTTTGACCTTGAACCAATAGGCTTTCCCTCCTGCCCAAAGTCCATAAGTAACGAAGGATGTGAAGGCAGATGTCCACAAATACTGAGCTCTTGCTTCTCACTCCAGTAAACTTTGCAAGTATCAAGCTTCATACCTCAGAAACTCAACGATCGGCCAAAAATTGAGTATGACCTACAGGAAAGCTAGGATTCAACAAACGAAATTGGCGCAAAGAATTTCAAGGTCTGGGCACGTACACATTTCTTGGGAGTTTCTCTTTCTCAGTATTTTTCTTTGAAGGATTCAGCACATCCTCTTTATACCTGCAAAGCACATACGCGGATCCAACTATACCTCATTACCAAACTGACAGATGTTTTCTTCCAAAACCCCCTAAGAGAAAGAAAAACAGAAACTCGCACACAAATTATAGTCAGATGCCCAAAACAAAAGACGGAAGTGCATTGGCGAAAATTTCTACAGATTTTGGATTCCTCACAGAGAACAACGCAGACACACACACAAAGCATAATGGTGAGTGGTAGCGGAAAACTCACTGCTTCACAGCACGAGGCGTTAGCATGCGCTTCATCTGCGCAAATTTTCTAGTCTTCTTCGCCTTACCCATTTCGCTAATTTCTGTAGCCTCAAAGTGCAGACCGACGCTCGAATTGCAAACCAACGATCAAGCGCACGACGCACCAGAGATTCACACTCCCTCGTACTCTCGAGAGGACGGGATGCGGGCTCAAGCAATTAGGGTTTAGGGATTAGGGTTTGAGGGACTAGGGTTGTGGGTAATTCGCAACTACGGGCAGGGCCTGTCAAAACATTCAGGCCTTGCCCGCATGTGCCTTGCCCCAAACTTCTTCTTTGTGTTTAATCTGTACAAAGCCCTTAGGGCAAACTATACAATCCACTCAGAGTACTATGGGCTAACATGGTGAAGATTTATTAATTTTGAAAAGACTCAAATTTAGCCATGTCTTGGGCAGTGTATAGATATTTTGAAATAGATGACAAATTTTTTTATAGGAAAGGATACTTTCAGAATTGCATGAATACGCTTTAATTTATGTCATAAAAATAGTTTTGTCTATTGATCTATCCAAGTTGTTCATAGTTCATATCTACTTGCAAAGTTTCCAATGCCTTCTCAAAGTTACTTATATAGACTTACACCTCCCCTTTATAGACAAAGACAATCAAGGTTTTTTTTGTTTTCCTTTTCTTCACCCAATTTTTTGATATTAATAATTTGGCAATTTTTTCCAAATTTTAATGAGGAAAAGTTGTCAAATTTAGAGTACAAAAACAAAAGTTCCCATTTTTTTTTTGTTGAAAAATAAATTATTGAGGAACGAAAACACTAAACATAATGAGATCAATGCTTTTGATGTTAGGGAGTTGAATGAAATTTTAGTTGATTAAAAAAATTGTAAAAATAAAAAAATTTAAATGTGGTTTCAATCTATCTTTTCACTTCTTGTCATACAAACTTGTGCCTCAATAAATCAACCTTGACTTAATGTTGATACCATATGGTTAATGTTACAAGATGATACAATGCAAAAATCAATACAAATTGTTGTAAACATGAACCTATAGTCTACAATCCAACATTGTTTCAATGATAGAACAATAAGGTCATTTACAACATATATATTCAATGCATTGTTTTTGTTCATTGAAACCCAAACTTGAATCATTGTGGATCAAGTTCAACTCAACCAAAAAAAATTGTATCTATGTTTTTAATTCAATATTACATCATTATCCAATTCTTGTAATTGCAACACATACACCATGTCAGTAAAAATAGTATTCTAAGCATATTAGTTGTTAGTTTTTGGCATTGCAATGAACCCTCACCTAGATCATGTTCATCAAGGTAATGTCACACCCACACTAGTTTAATGGTCTTTTGATTTTGCATTAAACATTCACATAAACCATGTCCATAAGGATAAAAATGCATTTGTAATGCATCAATGATTTTTTAATTTTGATTTAAGTGAACTTTTATCTAAATCTTGTGCATTCATTGCAAATTTTCAATATCAAAAAATTTCAATAGAATTAGTGTGGAAATCATAAAACAATATGTTTGTGCAAAATTTGTGAACTTAAAAATGTAAAAATGACACAAATATATATATAAATGGTGTGTCTTTTCTACTTATGATGTTGTGATGTGAAATACATTTAATTTACATTTTAATTAAATCCATGCAATTATCATGATGTGATTTTTGTGTATTAAACTTGAACATTTAAATATGTCATTCAAAAAAAAAACTTCATATGTTTGAATATTAAAAATATTGAATACATACAAATATCATTCATATTAATCATAGGATGGAATTCATGCAATTTTTGTACAAACTTATGAAGTTTGGCTTGTTTGTGATGTTGACTTTACATTGAATAATTATTTAAACCTTGTATATAAAAAACAACATTATATCTATAATGTTCTAATGATTTTTGACTTTACATTACACATTACATAAATCTTGTCCACATATACAACACCAAATCAACATCAATTTGAATTAAATTTCATTAATGTTAAAGTTATCTATAAAATCATGTGAATTAGGTGTCATAGGCACAAAAAATTACAAGAACATGAATTAAACCAAGGACGCAACAAGGAAAACAAATCATAAGAAATGCAAACCTAAGTCTAATCTAAGACTGAAACACAAATATGTAAAGTAAAAACACAATATATGATAAAAGATGATTCTAATAGAACTTTATTTTGATAACGTATGAAAACAATTAATGTTATGATTAAAAAAAATACCCAAAATTAATGTTGAATAGACTTAAGGTAATGGGAGGTTATACCTCTATTTATACCCCATTGGGGACCTAGCTCAAGGAAGTTTCTATGAAGGTTTCCATGTGTGCATCAACCAATGAAGCTTCTTAAGAAATTTTCTAATTTAAGGAAATTTCCTTTAAGGCTTCCATGTGTGCACTGAACAAAGAATTTTTTTGAAAAGTTTCTTAATTAATAATGAATTAAGAATTAACTAAAAGTTAATGATGATGCAAACAATGATATAGGCGACTATGTTGGTGTAAGCGATGATGCAAGCAATGATACAAATGACTATGTTGGTGTAAGCAATGATGCAAGCAATGATACAAATGACTATGTTGGTGCAAGTGATGATGCAAACGATGGGTGATGGTGGTGTTTGTGACATTAGGTATGGGAAACACCAATTTTGTGAAAATGGACATGTAACCTAAAATGAGCATAGAAAATGAAGAAGGGTTTTCAACGAGGTATGAAATTTGGTTTTGGATTTGAAGTGGAAATCAAATTAATTTCATGTCATGTTTGTGCCCATTGAAAAAAAAATCACAAAACAACCACTATTACAAAAATAGGTTTATTCAATTAAAAAATTT
>Ga0209611_10007578_pt1 | contig 17332 bp, 16 predicted proteins | sample S1TSphgellanicum_3_FD_187693 | JGI IMG/M metagenome (GOLD analysis project Ga0209611, IMG submission 187693) | Host-associated microbial communities from peat moss isolated from Minnesota, USA - S1T2_Fc - Sphagnum magellanicum MG (SPAdes) (version 2) | ecosystem: Host-associated > Plants > Peat...
GGAGAAGCGACTTCCAATCCCCTCTCACTTGATGTGACTGTCGCGATTTGTGTAAGTATTGTTGGAACGTTTCCGCGTCTGGATGCTGCATCATCATCATCATCAGCAGCAGCAGCAGCAAATCCATTCGAATTTTAATGTCTTCGAGCCAAATTTGAGAAATGGTATGTAGGTTCTTGAAACCCTAAATTTCTGTTGTCGCTGGAGTAGGGTTAGGGTGCTTGAGGAGACAGACCGATGATGATGATGATGATGATGATGGTTTGATGCGCTTTGAGTGAGTGATTGCTTGGAATCTCAATCTGCTTCTTCTTCTTCTTCTTCTTCACATGTATTATCACTGCCCCGTCCCTTGAAGAAGAGTTTTGAGGATGGCGTTTTGAGGATTTGGAGGAGAAGGGAGAGTTAGAGGAAAAGAAAAGAGAAGGGGGGGATTCAAGCCAGGAATTGTAGCCATGGGAAAAGGCGAGGTATATTGAAGAGCTACCATTTATTTTATTTTTTTTGTTTTTCCATCTCTGTTCCTCTTTCCACCATGTCATTTGCTGTGTTAGTTTTGCTTGGAGAAGGTGCTTTGTAATTCTTCCCAGAGTTGCCTGAATGAACAGGAAAAGCAAGTTAGGTAGTGTTATGCTAACCGAGAAGATGAAGGAGGAGGAGAAGAAAGAAGATGCAATGTTGGGTGGCATGTGTAATCTATGGTGCCTCTTGATGCTCCTTGGGGGGGTGAATTGACCTTTAGAACTACAGCCACTTTTTGTATGTGGAGGAGATGCATAGAGAGAAACTAGAGCTTTCTCTTTCGAGCATTAGAAGGTGTGCAGAAAGTGTGGAAAACAATGAGAGTGTGTGTGATTTATCCAAAGGTGAATATGTTGCCAAGACTCAACATGATCTGGATTGAAAACTTGGCAGTGTAGTTTGAACCTTTAGGCAGCAGAAGGGGTTTGAATGCATTTCTCAGGTCTTGCAGGACTGCCAGAAAAAAAAAATTAAAGACTGAAACTCTCTTGGTCTCAGATTCAGAGAGCAATTTGGGCAGGAGTCTACTTGATGTTGATTCTTTATCTTTGTTCTATGCAGTGTCTTCACAAATGGCCTTGCCATGTCTATTGACCTCATGAATGTGCCACAATCTGCATGTTCAGTACTGGTTCTGTGTAGATGTCATGGTCCTTCTTTAATTCTAGGGACCAGGACACATGCACAGCTGGGTTGCAGCACCAGTTCACTCAGTCTTCAGGACAGTGCTTGTGGGGAATAAGGGTGTCAACAGTATGATGAAGAGGCACATTTTTCAGACATGGTTTCTTAATGAGACAGAAATGGGAGTGAAACATGGCAATGACCATGCATTAGCAAATGGATAGTGTGAAAATCCCTTGGATACTCTGATCATGCTGTGAAGAATTTCAGCAAGAAGAAAAGGTAATGATGTGGATTGATGGCAAGTAGGCACAGGGCTGATGTTTCTTGTGTGCATGGCCAGTCATCATCAAAGAAGGTTATCACAAAGGAAGAATGGGAGAAGAAGCTGAGTGAGGTCAAGATCAGGAAAGAAGACATGAACAAATTGGTGATGAACTTCTTGGTTACTGAGGGCTATGTTGAGGCTGCTGAGAAGTTCCAGATGGAGTCAGGAACTCAACGTATCCCTTTTTGTTTTTTGCAATGGTTTGGCTAATTTACTTTTGCATACCTGAGCCTGATATTCCTAGGAGGTCCTCAGGTCTTTTCAAGAAAATTCCAATGTCATGTGTTTTGTACCTTTTATGACATAATTGAGGAATGGTGATACATTGTACATTTTCTTGATGTAGCTTTTTCAGAAAGACTGTGGCACCATCTGTTCAATCATAACTACTCATGATATGGAGGAGGGAAAAAAGCTTATTCTCTTTTTCCTGAGCGATTAATAGCAGACATAGATTTGGGAACGATCACTGATCGCATGGCAGTAAGGAAGGCAGTGCAGTGTGGTCAGGTGGAAGATGCTATTGAGAAAGTGAATGACCTGAATCCAGAGGTTTGTTTCTGTTCACACCTGTCTTTAATGTGACATGCAGTGTCCATCACTGTCTCTTGACTTACTAGTCAGTAGTATTGGGTCGCTCTTTTGTTCCCACACTTAGCCAGTTGATATTAGGCTCATCATTTAGTTTCTATTTGTTGCCTATGTGCTTCTTTTTTCTGGTGTGCCTTACTTTCTGTGATCCCATTCTCCCTGAATTGCTCTGTTTCAAATATGCTTAAAGGATTTTGGTTTGACATGACAGATACTGGATACAAATCCCCAGCTATTTTTCCACTTGCAGCAGCAACGTCTCATTGAGCTTATCCGTAGTGGCCAAGTTGAAGAGGCTCTGGAGTTCGCCCAGGAGGAACTTGCACCTCGTGGGGAAGAAAATGTATATTGGGACAGAGAGAGAGTGGGAGGTTTTCTGTTTCTGGTTTCCTAAAAGAAAGGTTACTTTGGAAAGGTTTATTGCATAGGTTGTTTTGGCCTGCAAGGCCCATAATATGTGCATGTGTTTGGTCATAGAGATGCAGATCTAAGGCAACAAGATTGGAACATGCTGACTGTGAAAAAGAAAAGAGTCATCTTATGTTCTGAAAACTTGTACATCTTGTGAGCATGACCTGCTTTGTTGTTTGTTCCATCTCTCTCCCATTTCCTACCATGGATGTTATTAACCCCTCAACAATCTGGGGATTGTCCAATATGCTGCAGCATGCATTTCTGGAGGAATTGGAGCGCACAGTGGCCTTGTTGGCCTTTGAGGATACAGCAAACTGTCCTGTAGGAGAGCTCCTTGACATCTCACAGCGTCAAAAGACTGCCAGTGAACTGAATGCTGCCATCCTCACAAGTCAAAGCCATGAGAAAGGTCTTACTATTAAAATAGTTTTAGTATGGCCAATTTTCCTGTCATTTGGAACATACACAAAGTGGGTTTTCTACCAAGTTGATGGAGATGTTTCTTACTGTTTAAATTTCTTACGTCATGTGCAGATCCAAAGCTACCAAGTCTTCTGAAGATGTTGATCTGGGCTCAGAACCAGCTTGATGAAAAAGCATCATACCCACACATTAATGACCTTGTAAATGCAACTCTTGAAGAGCCTGTCACATGACTTTTGTAAGCTCTTTTCTCCATCTGCTAGTTAATATCTATCTGTTTTTACTCTGTGTCTCTCGCCCCCTCTATGGGGGTGCTCACTCCATCCTCAAGTTTTCTGAAATGCTCTTTGCTTCATGTGGTGTGACCAAGAAATGTGGAACGATTAAGTTGCTTCACATGTTTCCCATACTAAATTCTGGTTTTGTATTTGCTGTGGTATGTTTCTTCAAAAGAGGATTTCAAATTTCCACCATTGTTTGGTGTGAAATACATAATTGAAAAGTGAAAAATGAGCTGGGTGACTGGCAGGTGTCAGGTGGGAAGCTGGTGCATACTCAGTGTGTTGACTTGGATCTAGTGGTGAGCAACAAGGTGCAGGAAGATTATTGAACATAAAAATGCACTTTCTTGTGTATGATCTCAAGTCCCAGGCATGGTGTTTTCAGTGTAGATATTGCTAGGAGGAAGGTAAAAAATGAAGGCCCATGATGTGTCTGGACTTGGGAATGGATCACAGGGGCTCCAATATTGGAGGGATTCAGGTTTCCTAATGAGAAAAATCTATTGTCATAGTGTGTTTTTGCTCATTGGTACACTAGAGAGGAGGGGTTGAAGATCCTAGAACTGCGGAAATACCACTAAGTGACTGCAGTTGCCAGAGAGGAGGGGCAGGGCAGCAAGGGTGCAGATTACTGGGAGGAGAGAAAATATCTTACAGAACATAGCCTGATGTCCCTGTGGGAGGAGGGGGGATGGGAACCAAGTCAATGCAATGGAGGGAAATATTGGAAAAAGCCCCAGTACCACATAACCCAGAGAGGTGTTGTGTTTTGTGTTTGGGAGATTTACTGTTTTCAGAGCAGCCAACATTGAGTACCCCTTCTGTATTCATAGTGTGGGCAGTAGACTTGTTGACTGGTGAAGATAACCACAGAGCCCATCCCATTGTTCTCAAAACTTATGCATCCCGCCATAGGCTTCTGGCTGTCTGCAATCTTGCACTAATTCACAGAGCAAATCCATTTACTATGCTTTGCTTTACTGCCCATGTAACTTACTATTAGCTCTACATACTTAGTTAGATATCAGGCAGATTATGGCAGGCAAAAGAATATCTAACTGGGTATTATCTTGTGGTGTTCAAAAACCATTTAACTTTCAATTGTTATTTCGTGTTTGTTTCATGTAGATTGACTTACAGCTATTTTATGTTGGTACATGCTAATCGGTTTAGTTTGAATCTTGAAGACTCTCCTTTTTTGGACTCTTTTCTAACCAGTAGCCAGTAACATTTTCTTTGTTGTAGATGGCGGTATGTTGAAGGTGCTTCCATGCACTGGTGTATATTTTAGCAAATTTTATGGAATTTAATGATCAGACTCTTTATTGCACCTTAGAGATGTGTCAGGATAAATAGACAAACATTGCATTTGACATTGAAATCCTAAAAACAGTTGCAGGTGTAAAATGTGTTCACAAGTTGTCAAGCAAACTTTGATACCATTCCACTAGAGATGCTCGGGTTTTTTTTTGGTGCAAATAAGTCCTTAGAGCAGAAAATTTAGTATGTAAACCCACAAAAGGCCCAGTGGTTTTTTAAAGGCATTTATTTTTTGACTTTTTCAACAAATTCTTTTTTGAGAACCATGGTTATATATAATAATCAAGTATTTGATTTTTTTGATAATCATGATTATACATCAAAACCAGGTATTTTATTTTTTATAATCACTCATGCAGTTTTCAACTTCAAATTTCATGTTTTCTTTGCATTCATCTTTTATGAATGATGTGAGTTTGAAGCCATCCTACTGGAATGGAAGTTTCATCCATGAAAATTTATGAAATCTTAGGATGAAACAAAGTTCATCCCAAAATTATATTTATAGTTTTATTTCATTGATGAAGTGTAGGTGGTTCATCCACAAGTATACATTTTGCATATAAAGTCATCCAAATTTCATGGATGAACATAAAATATCATTTCAAGTGAATTTTCAATGGAGGAATGGATGAAGTTTCATTGACGAAATTTCATGGACAAAATTTCATGTATGAAAAGCTGAAATTTCATGGAATAAAGTTCATTGATGAAATCAAGGTTGCTAGAAGGGACATCCCAAGGTCATCTGAGTGTTGTCATGGGCCTTTCTTAATGAGCCCAACATCCCTTTTACATATTCCTTGGAAAAAAAGTGGGTTTAGCACAATGCTCATCAATGGAGGTTTAGCACATGCTCATCAAGTTCAGCAATCTCAACTCACATGTGGCATCTATTTACATCTACTGCAGATCATGGATGAAATCAATGATAAATTATATTTGTTGGATGACTTCATCACTCAGATGGTTTCATCCAAATTATTGAGGGGAAACAGAGATGAGAGAGAGAACATGATGCTCCTGTGTTTCTTTTACAAATTTGTTATGTATCCTAAGTGGCAATCATCCATAGGAAGAAGATGTAGACAAAATGGCAACTTGTCTCCAAGAAGATTTAGCCAAATTTGGGTATAAACTAGATATGAAATACAAATCTTTAATCAACTTTCTAGATTTATGGCTACACATCAAAAAGAAAATGTAGAAATCTGATGAATTTTAATCAATTTTTTTTCCCTTGCTTCTGGCAATTGAAATCCTCCAAAATCAATTCATTTTGGAAATTTTAATTTCAATTTCGCCAAAAATTTGAAATTCAAATTGAAATGGAAATCTGAGCAGGTGCCTTTGGTCTAGCTACTTGACAAGGTGCTGTGGCCAACAACAGCTGATTTGTGGCAATTCTGTCTTAAGCAGTTTCTGGACTAGTGTTGGCCACCTGGTATTGAACTGTAGTTGGCGTGGGAGGAATATAACCATGCAAATATTATGTAACTGGGGTTTTTCTGCACTCTGAACATGCATTTAAAGTGATGTCGCTCGTGTTGTTGGGACTTTCAAGATTGCTCAAAGGCACAGGATTGATGTTTCCCAGTGGTAAATTGGAATGTGAAGATTTTGGTCTAAGATTCATTCTGGGGTGATGATGTTTATGAATTGGACAGTAAATCTGTTCTTTCCAAGTATCGTGCTTATTATTGTTTGTGCTTGCTCTAGGGGCTTTGTGATGGGTTGACCATGAATTTGAACATTGTCGGATGATTCTGCTTGAAGCTTGCATACCACCATCCTAAATAGATAGATAGATAGATAGATAGATAAGTTGCATCTCCATGCACAAAATAATCCACTGAATACCAATATCTTTCAATAATCTCATTTTTTATGTGAATGGGTGTGTTTCAATGTCGTGCTTAGAACATACAAAGTGTTTTTCAAAGATCAACATTAGCAGAACACGTAGGAATTTGGGCTCTCAAGTAGATGATGGATGAGTGAACAGAGGGAGTGGAAGGTTTTTGGGCTGCTGCTGAGGCAAGACATTTGGGGCTACCTCTTTTGCCTTACAAAATATAGTTTACTCTTTAATGAAAGGGTGCAAATTAGCCACCAAATGTGTGAGCAGTCACCACGGTTGCAACTGTCAATGATCTCAAAGATATTTGAAACAGTAATATGTATATGATATAATTGAAGCTTATTTCTTTCTCTCATGTATACAGAAACTGTTAAAAGTGTCAGAAGCAAAAAATAAAAAACAAAAATGGAAGAAAGATTCTGAAATGTTTCTCACCAAACATTTTAGTCCCAGTCCAGAAGCAAACATAAGAACAAAAATGGAAGAAAGATTCTGAAATGTTTCTCACAAAACATTTTAGTCCCAGAAGCAAACATAAGAACAAAAATGGAAGAAAGATTCTGAAATGTTTCTCATGAAACATTTTAGTCCCAGAAGCAAACATAAAAACAAAAATGGAAGAAAGATTCTGAAATGTTTCTCACGAAACATTTTAGTCCCAGAAGCAAACATAAGAACAAAAATAGAACAAAGATTATGATACTCCAGATGTTTTGTTAACACTTTCATTAGCACTCAATGTTGTTTTACATCACTGCTGTAGCATTAAAATAAATAAAAAGTTTTTTTTTTTTTTTTTTTTCGCCTTCCAGCTCCACATGGTCCCTAACACACCAAAATTTCCTAAATATCCTCTTCATCCCTTTGATCAGGATTTTCGAAAAACCACCTGTCTACTATAACTACCCTGTGGGTTCCCCATCCAACTACTTCCTCAAGAGTACAACTATCTACATCAGAATTCCCCCAACACGATCAATTCTTAAAAACGCTCTACCCTGAAGATCCCTCACAACTCCAAGTCCTCCTGTACATCAATTTCCTCCTCAGGAGCAGTGACCTGCAAAGGAACTGGATGAACTTGATTCCATGCATGAGCTGTACAACCGCTTAAACAAGGAGGGATCGGAGGCTGATCCTGCATCCTCACTAACTCAAATTTGTAAACCAGTGTACCACTCTTAGAGGACAAAGTATGCTCCTTATGAACAATCCTATACAGCCCATCATAGGTATATCCTAACAATTTTGCTTTGGTGCTGGACCCCCCTGCATAAGTATGAGCTCGGATTAAGCGCACTGGCAGCTTGCGCTCATAGTTTAGGCACAAGGCCTTGTTCCCCTTCTCAAATTTCTGGTCCTCTGTGATTCGTGAAGATCGTGCCCGATCCAATCTCCCACCCTGTCCACAATACAGAACTTTGTGGCCTTCATCAATGTTTTCAGCATAGAATCCATTTGGACAGATTACAACAGCAGTAGCTGTAGGAATCTTTTCTTTTGGATCCAGCCCATATGCAATACCAACATTGGGTAGGTGGTGTAATCCCACAACAGCCATCTCATGCCGATAGCTGTACACGTCTCCAACCTCTATACCAGGCACTTTACCAACAATCAGTGGTGGAAGCTTTGTTACAGCTTTCACCCTGTTGTATGCTTCTATATCAGCCCGAAAGCGGGGCACCAAGGTTGAAGACTCCAAAGGATCCCCTGGAGGCTTCTGCATGATGAACTTAGGCTGTTGGTGCAATTCATCACATTTGGATTGCTGATAATGTTCAGCATACAACCTCAAGGTGCTCAACACTTTGTGTCTTGCCATGCTCATGGTATTGTCTGCACCCAGCATACAACCTAAAACCATTCAGAACAATCTTGAGTGAATTTCAAGTCAAGGAAAACTGTCAGCCACATAAAAATCCTACCAAAACACAAGGATCTGTTTAGATAAGTCTCTGCCAGAAGGCATTTGGCACTGATGGCATTCTGGCAGAAACTTAAGATTGTCATCAGAAGTGCTTCATTGTCTTCAATAATATTCACCTACAAAGAAGAAACTTCACACATGCACTCCCTCTAATGGCATCAAGAGACTCCATACAGATCAAAGCAAAACTGTTTCCAGGACACACGGAAACTTTTCAACAAATGAAACACCTACACCTATAATCTACCCCCAGCAAAAGACTTCCAAAATGAAAAGGTTAATGGCTAACATCTCCATGGATTAAGTTCCCTACAAAAACCAAAAAAAACTCTTACCGTTGATCTCATTCTTGATGGGTACCAACTGTAGGGAGAGACCTGCAGCTGGTTGCCTTGGCTGTCCTGCATAACTGGGTTTCCTTGCACATGACAAGGCATCATCTCTCGGCATCTTAGTCTGTGGGCTAAGAGGTTTCCTAGGAACTGAAAACCCACCTTCACCCCAAAAAACCCACTTCTTAGCTTCAATTGCATGACTCCAACAAAAACAAGCCCCTGGACTTCAGGGTTGTACAATGCAAGTATGAATTGATGCACTCAATTTCTAGAGCTTCTTTTCATGCCCTAACTGTTATGCCAAGCTTATACTTCTAGATTCAAATGGTGTGTATTTGAGCAAATTACTTACTCTTCAATGACTCTACTGAAATCATCAGCGATCGTTGAGCAACATTGAATTTTTCTCGCATTTTTGCCAAGCGGCTCTTCCCTTGGCACTTTGCATGTTTTGTCCCTTTAATTCTTCTATTTGCAGCTCCATGGGCATTCCTCATGGCCTGAGATGGCCTGCAAGGTGCTCCTGTGTCCTGGAGGTGTCCAGGCATGGTTGCAGAAGGCATGGGAGAAGGATGTTGGAACCTCCTGGAGGCTGTGTACTCTCCTTCCTCATCCCCATCATCATCAACTGACAGCACTTTCATACTGTCTTCAGTCACACCACACTCCACCTTTTTCCACTCCAATGCCAGTGGACCGTCACAAAAATTGTTGTGTGATCCCATAACAGCAACCACCTCTGCATCAGAATCTTTTGAGCACCTCTCTTGAACAGTGCTCTTATCATCTTCACTGTCAGAGTCCAATACTATCACACAACTTGAGGAACCTCCCTCTCTCCAGAACTTGGCTTCGCAGGGCTGCTCCATGCCCTGCTCTGAATGTGGGTCACACATGACGACATCATCGAGCTCCAGACATATTGGGCTCCCTGGCTCCTCTGATAAGGCTTCTAGAAGCCCTGTAAGATCTGTACAGTTGTCAGGAAAATTTGCATTTGTAGAGAAGCTTTCCACGCCTTTCCCTTCACAATATTGGCCCAGCATGCAACCTGAATCCCTCTGCTCTAATTTTGGTCGTTTCAAGTCAATTTCTTGCTCCACAAACTCATCATGTTCTCTCTTCAAGGAGAGTTGCCCAGTGTTTGCACTGTGTCCTTCTGATAACCAGTTACTCAAACCTGGAGCCATGTCTGCAACAGCCTGCACTGACACACCTGGATGCTGCATCAATAGGTTTGTTGACAGTCCTGATACCAAACAGCTTTGCTCTCTCAATGCATTGATATATCAATCGAACTCTGATAATGCACTGTTCTCAACTGGATTGCATCCCCTGGATGTCTGAAATAATGCTGCACCAGGAAATATGTAAGTTAGTCACCTAATCATTGTCCCGTGGAAACTCATTGACATGAGCTTCTCAATCTTGCAGCCAATAGCAGAAATGAGGCCTTACTATGAATCCAGAAAATCTTTGCCTCAACTTACCCATGATATCTGGCACTTACAAACTGAAGCCCAAAGGATTGCAGTAAAAGCCTTTCTAACAATTAGAATAGCACAACTTCAAAAACATATGAAACTCAGCAGAAACACTCTGCTTTCTGCTGCATTCCTTCAATCAATCTCTCTGAATCTCATGCTTTCACCCTACAGTCTGTTCAGGGTTAGAAAGAGGACCAAACAGAACTTAAGCCCTTCAACAGAATTTCTCATAATTACAGAATTTGCTAGAGCTGCTGTCACAGGGAGATGGCACACCTGCAGTTACTCTCTCTGCACACAATACTGCTAAAACTGATTACCTGAAAATTGTTACATATAATCCTCACACACTCCATTTGCATGCAAAGGTCTGGTAGATACAAATTTCACGATTGGAAAAAATGTGGGACCACAACGCACATTGTTAGCCCATAATGGCAAAAGAGATTCCAAGGAGTGTACCTGTTGCTGTATCTCTGTGATTGTAGCAACAGACATCTCCAAAGGAATGCTCAGCAATGAAAACACCTTCTTGATTCTCCTGCATCACAATATGACAATTCCAAAAGGCATCAGATCATCAGCATAACCTTTTTGAGAATCTTCCATGTCTCAATCAATCACAAGTAACACACCAACTATTGTGATCTGTAGCAACATAACTCTAATCCTGCTGCATTTCCAAGCTCCTAGTGTCCTATGTCATCTCAGCTGGCTGAGGTAGATGAACAGGCAGATGTACAAGCTTTCATATTCTCAACACTCCAAAGAGCCACCTGCATTCCAAGAAGTGTTGCAGAAAACACTACAAAGAATCTCCTCAGGAACTGCCAAAGCGACCAGAAGCTCTCACAATACAATCACTAAGTGTATGTTGCAATCACAGCTCCTACTCAACCAAGATACAAGTCTCTCAGGAGAGAGAAGAACCAATGTACGAAAGAACTGCCTAAAACCCTTTGCAAAACCCTCAGAACTTTCAAAGAGAAGATTGCAGTACTTAGGGGGGGGGAGTGAAGGAAAATCCAAACAAAAGCTCGACCAAAACTACTGCTACGGCAAAAACCAGAAAAAAAACTTTAAAAAGAAGAAGAAACTACCAAAGAAAAGTTGGAAACAAACAACGAAACAAACTCTTTACCTCCAGCACGCGGAAACAACAAGAACGACGACGACTACAGTCTTTAGAAAAGTCAGACGGCGGAAATGCGACGACGGCCACTGGAGGAAGCGCACCAAGTGAAAGAAAAGCAAAACAGCGGAGGTCATGAATCTTTACACTAACAACAATTGCAAGAGCGACAGACACGCAGAGCAACCGACCAAAATAGGATACGAGAGTGCGCGGCATACAAACCTGAATCGTCTCCTGCAATTGCGAACTCCTCCTTTTGTGGAAAGCTTTGCTTCGAGAAGCTACTGGAGCGACGGCGGCAACGACAGAACACCAACTAAATCATAGTCATATCTTCTCCCGAGCTTCCAAAGAAAGCTTAACGGAACAACAACAATTTAGCGGCGAAAAACAACAACAAAGCCCTCGCAACTACATATTTTCTGTAAAAACACAAACAAACAGCATTGGTCTACAAACAAACCCCGAGAACTACAAGAAACTGCAAAGCTCCGAATTGGCGAAACAAACTCCGACCAACAAACAAACATACAAACAAACTTCTACAACTACAAGAAACTGCAAAACTATGATGAAATGGCGTAACAAAAGAAAAACTCCGAAGAACGGTTGGAACGATGACGACAGAATAGCAAGTTTTGGAACCTTTTAAGAACCGCATGGAAACGAGGTCCTCGAGGAAGTCGAGACACACGAGAGAGAGAGAAAGTCGCTGTAGACGAGAGAAGCGAACGAACAAAACGGAAACTGGTGAGATGCCCAAATCCATTTTATTAGTTACGATCTCGATCCTCGAGAACGTTCTTGACGGCGTGACGGCGAGGAAAGAGAAGAACCCGCGAACCCGCCTTTGTTTTTTTTCCTCTGGCTATATACATATAGCCAGAATTCTATATTACAAATTAAAAAGTGCTAAACAAATTCATGCGCTTTTTGAGATTTTCAATAGCTATATAATTCGACAAAATATGTAAGAAAAAAATCTTCAAATTCCTAAACATGGTTCAAGTAGGAGGTAGCCAGAAACAAATATAGAACGATTTTTTAAATTTTTATTTTCATATTTAGCTTGTAATTAAATTTCATTTTTAAAAATTAAAATTAAATTTGGTTAAACATTTTTGCAGATGACACAAAATCAAAAATAAATTCACGCCCACACGCCTACTTACTTACTTATTACCTACCTACCTACCTATCTACCTACCTACCTACCTACCTATCTATCCCAAAGAGTTTAAAAGAGTTTTTGAGGTGTGGGCATCAATCAACATGATTAAGTAACCACTTAGATTAGAATGGAAGGGAATGTTTTTCTTTCTAGATTTTTTCTTTAACATCATCACGCAAGTTTTTTCATCGTGTGCCTCTCTCTCATTCATTCATTCATTCATTCATTCATTAGGGGAGTTTCTAGGTGAGGACATTCATTCATTCATTCATTCATTCATTAGGGGAGTTTCTAGGTGAGAACATTAATTCACTCATGCATTCATTCATTCATTAGGGGAGTTTTCTAGGTGAGGACATTCATTCAGTCGTTCATTCATTCATTAGGGGAGTTTCTAGGTGAGGACATTCATTACTCATTCGTTCATTCATTAGGGGAGTTTTTAGGTGAGGACATTCATTCGCTCATTCATCCATTAGGGGAGTTTTTAGGTCAGGACATTCATTCGCTCATTCATTCACTCATTCATTCACTCATTCATTCATTCATTCATTCATTAGGGGAGTTTCTAGGTGAGGACATTCATTCATTTGTTCATTCATTAGGGGAGTTTCTCGTAAGGCCCAGCTGGTGGTTTTTTTTTTGGGAACTGGTGGAAGAAGAAGCTGACGACTCCTCGCGTCCAAAACAAAAAGGCACTTTACCGGATCTATACTATATATGATTTTCTTTCAACCTTATAATCATAGCATATAAAACCTAATCTTCAATATTCATTTTCTTATTATTAAATTTTTTTTTATTATATCTCCACCCTCCATTTATTTATTATTAAATTATGTTTTACTATATTTTCAACATCATGAAAGACTACTTGATCAAAGTTGACAATTGGAAGCCTTTTAATATGTTGTGTTATAGAAAAGCTCATTATTACAAATCTTCTTACAAGCTCACAACAATAATGAAATATAATTGATAGTTTTTGCAAAGCTTAATAAGGAAATTTAGGTGTTTCCTATGGTTTTTTTGGACCACTTCAAAATGCCACAAACAAATCATAAATGTTTTCTAAATCCTTTAGGTTTTTATGAATAATTACATACATCACCTTTTCTGTATCTTGCAAATTATAAAAAACTTCCAATTTTTTTTTTGCAAATGTTAAAAAATAAGATTATTTTTAAAATGTCCCTACCATAGGGGTAGGTAGAATGAGGCTACTTCATTTCCAAGTTTAATTATCTCCATCTTTATAACTACCTCATTCTTTTTCAACTCCCCAACATGGATACGAAAAGGCAACTTGAGCTGTGAAAATACACATGTCATGATATTTATGTGTAGATACACATGTGTATGTCCATGATGTTTATATTCATTTAAATTAAATTTGACATTAACATAAATAATAACGAATTATTGGAAACCGTACAAAAGCATTATTAAAAAAAGTTGATCATCATTGGTAGTGCACAACAACATGGAACCCAATTTTTTATTTATTTAAGGTTGTTGATGTTTTAAATGATTTGTGAAATTAACATGATGACTCGTGGTAGTCATGAATCACCATATAAAGGTAAATTATTCTAAAAACATAATTGCATTATTTGATTTTCATGATAATATTTTATTTTCAATAATATAACTTAAATATATTATTTAAAATATTCTAAAACTTTCAAGAGATTTAAAGGGAATGGATATATGCGACACCCAATAAAAGCTTAAAGGTTGTAAAGGACACTTATGAATTGAACATGGTTTTTAAACATTATCCATGAAACATAGGAAGCACCTAGGCTTCATTATTGACTTTTGCAAAAGCTTTAAAATCCAAGGGGCATGCATAAGACCCTTGTTGGTCCATAAGAAGGCCTTAGTGCACCTTCTTATTCGGTAGTATAATTAAAAGGCCTTCAAGTTCTTTTAATTCATTATTGTCAACATTCATTGGAAAAATAAACCTTTTATGTTTCCTTGTAACCATCTTCTTATTAATCTAAGACTCTTGAAATCAATTTGTTTTGTTGGTATTGTTATAGTTTATGTCCTTGACATAAGTAAGATAAAACAAAAGGAAATTCCATGACAAACTTTCTATCAATTGGTATGTTATGTTTTAATTTGGGATTGTGGAGGTATGAAATCACTTATTTAGAGTGAAATGTTGTGTTCAAATTTGAATTTCATTCCAAGGTTTTATGTTTAGTATTCACAATCTAAATAGTTGATGTGATATATAGAGGTTTTGTGCATAAATCATGATGGTATTCAACTCAACACACTTGATCATGAAGGTTTTGTTAATTGTAATTATGATTGTGAATTAACACACATGAAGGGCTGATCGTAATTAGACAAATTGTTAATATACATATGTTATTGTATTTTGGTACAATAGAACAATATATTTCATGAACCATTGTTTCATTGTTAAATAGCATAAAACTTCATGACTATGTAACAAACTACATTTAATCTCAATCCCATAATCCCAGTTGGCAAATGCTAATGCTTTCATGTGGAAAACAAAAACACCTTTTGTGGTTAATGAGATTTCAATTATTTTAAGAATTTTTCTTGGGTAAACGGACATTTAAAATGTTGTAATATGTTGTAATTTATATGAAGGTTTTTCCTTAGGCAAAAACAAAACCTTGATGATCAATGAAATTGTTTGAATCAGTGGTTTGAATCATTTTGAAAATTTGCATTGAATGACCTAGCACTTGAATTGAAAAAAGACTATTTTTTCAATCTTTTTTTTTTTTGGCACCGCACATGTTGTGCACAACTACTGAAAGCAACATTTGAAAATAAAGATTTTTTTACTTTCTTAATATAAAGTTTAGTGTTTTTCATTTAGTGAAATTTTGCATTGTGGCAAAAAAATTCCAATGTTAAGCTCATACAAAATATTTTCCTGGAAAAATGTACCAAATTTGCCATATTTTGAAGGGAAAAAATTGAAATCAACATATTGAGACAATACATCCCTAGAGGTTGCCCAAAAAATAAAAACTAAAAAAAAAATCTATTTTCATGTATGACCTTTTATCAAATGTGGTTCATTCTTCTTGTGGTTGATCATCAATCCAACTACTTCACAAAAAAATTTTAAAACTTTGGTATGGTCTTGTTTTGGGCCAAAATTATATGTTTTTAAAGAAAATGTGAAATCTTTGAACAACATTGGAAGGAACTTTCAATGTGAAAGGTTAAAATAGTTACATTATGGACAAATGATCAAAATAATAAATGTGGTTTCACACATGTGGAAATGTGGTACAAAAGATACCAAAAATAAATAAATATTGTGATTGGATACAAATTGTAGACCTTTTCACCTCCTTTCCTATCACTTGTAAACAACTAGATTTATAATATTATGGATTCCTACCTAGCAATTAAAGTGGCCTAGTCCCAAGTTTCATGAACTTCCTAGTTTCAACCATTGGATGAGCAAGACCAAGGGATGAAGCATATTTATTTACCATGGAAAACTTTTTTTTTAAATTCTCTTTATGCTATCATTACAACGTAACACATTCTTGTACAAAGTGATGGAGAATCTTGTAAAAACTAGTGAGATTGTAGTGTAAAATGTCAATGCAATGCACTATTTTCTTCCACTTCCACACATGCATTAGATTCCATTACCATCATTTACAATATTCACCTCCCTTTGGTTTCAAGGTAATTATATTAATTTTGTAGCAAACATGTAACCTTTCTAGCAAGGGCTTCCCATGGCATCACCTAAAAGCAAAAAAACTCCACATACATACAAACTTGTTGCCACCCACCACCAACTCATCTTCTTTTACCTTGAAACAATAGAAATCCAACAAGAAAGTTCAAGCAAAGTTGAATTTGGAATCTTTTACTTAGAGAAATACTGAAAAAATCAAGCAAGGAGTGGCACTGAAGGAGCATTGGATAGTGCATTTCATCTTATTACTTGGTGAGATGCATAATTTTTTTCCCTCTCCACCAAAACAAGGTATAGCGCAACTTTCATGAATGTGATGATTTTGTTTTCATTATTTTTTTGTTTCACTTTCACAAAATTCATCTACATGTATTGATAATTAAAATAAGTTGTACACAAAATTAGTAACAAATTGTCAAAATTTTAAAGTTTTGATCAATAAAAATTACACCAAATTTTGATAAAGTTGTTCTGTCAATGCTACTTCAAGAAACAAGAGATCCAAGAAATGTGAATGGTATTTATTGGTTGATGAGTACATGTTTGACCACCCTAATGTGGTTTCACATGTTCATGGGAATGTTCATAAACACAAAAACATTTAAACTATTGTCTCCTTTAATGAAGACTTTCCAACAAGAATGAAACTTGAAGAGGTTAAAACTTGAATCATCCTTTATAGGTCCCAAGAGAAGAAAATAAATGATAATCTACTAAGTGGGTGCTTGCAAAAACCTAAAAAGTGGAAAAAAGCTAATGGAAAACATGAAAACTATTTTTAAATGCTTAGAAGTTGCTATTGTTCAAGAGCATGTAGGAGACCATGTTTAAATTTGTTGACAAATTATAAAGTATGTGGTTATAATCAAGTACCCAAAAGTGTCTTTAGTTCATTTGAAACTTTAATCAAATGTACATATCTTCACCCTTATGTTGTTCATCAAGATTTTTCACTACACATTTTGTTTAATGAGGTAGATGTATGATTTAGACATTGTGTGATTCATTGTGATAGTATGTGTTCATGCTTTCAACTCTTTTTGTTATCTATTGTTTAGGTACATCAATCAAAGACTAACACATGAAAATATTTCTACTTAGTGACTACTTTATTGCTCATAGTTTGGAGTCTATGCCTGGTTATCTCAACTTCGGTCCCCTACCATGCACAAACAATAAAGGAAGAATGGAT
>Ga0209611_10007582_pt1 | contig 17330 bp, 14 predicted proteins | sample S1TSphgellanicum_3_FD_187693 | JGI IMG/M metagenome (GOLD analysis project Ga0209611, IMG submission 187693) | Host-associated microbial communities from peat moss isolated from Minnesota, USA - S1T2_Fc - Sphagnum magellanicum MG (SPAdes) (version 2) | ecosystem: Host-associated > Plants > Peat...
GTTACTGCATTAATATATGGCTTACTTCTTGGTCGCCTTTGCATCTTAATAATAATTAAAAGATAGCTCAGAAGTCCTTAAACAACATATGCTTTCAATGTGTCCTTCCATACCATATATGTTTCTTAGTCTTTTCAGTCATCAAGATTTCACTCATTCAATATCTTACACAACTCACAACTAGATAATGGATAAATTGGCAATAGCTCATACCCATCCTTTTAAGCACCTTGATCATTTCGTAGCTTTACATTTGGCCAAAAAATGATACAATCATGTCAGAGCACTACATTAAGGAAAGGCCTCTTGATGAAAATGGATTAGTTAGATACGGTGGAATCCAAAAAAGTGAATGATATCTGTAATCGTTTGGATGCAGTGACCAGTACACAAAGGATAATTTGACCTAGGAAGTGGAAAAGTAAGGACTTCACAAAAAATACTTGGAAAAGAAATGGGCACCGCTTCACATGCATACCCAAACTGGCAGTGGAGACTGAGCTGCATTAACTTGTTGCATCGGCTAATTCACCATGCACCAACGTCCAACTCAAGGCTCCTTGTCCATCCATGTCCACTCCAACTCTCATGCAGGCCTCATGTTTTCACATCCAGAGAGCCACTAAGCAACCCACATAATGCTATCTTATGGCCTGAAAATAGGAGACAAAACTTCAGCCTCCAAATACTATGCAAGATGAGGTCAAAATAAGGTTAGAATTTGATCACCCTAAGTCAAAGAGATCAACCACTAACAGTTTACTGCAATGCAGACAAATATCTATGCAGAGAAATCTCCACAACAAAAAATTGTAAGGTAACTTGACAATGAGTGCCAAACCCACACAAAGAAAAAAGCTCTGGTGTGAAAAAAATTCACAAGAAGTGAACAGCAGTGATGAAATTTGAGTCCTATTATGAAGCTTCAATTGACATCTGCATCACACATCATGAATTGCCTTCCATTAAATGGCTTGAATGGCCCTCTAACCTGGACAAGTGACTGGCACTTATACTACAAATTTCCTGTAATCTACAGCTCATAAACTACACAAACTACAGTGGAGTTTTCAAACAACTTCAATTTGGGAGCTTGGTGGCTAATGTATTTTTCAGAATGTCAAGGAGACTAAATCAATAACACTTGGAAATGACAATTTGAGAAGGTATCCATGCAATGAGTCCTTGCTTTGACAAAACCATGATGGATTTGAAGAGAAATGGAAAGCAACAAGGGAGTGGATACATCTAGGGAGCTGAAACAGGCCTGTCTTGGAATATAGCATCAACAAGGTGAAACCAAACACCAAAACCCCAGCACTTGGCGGAATATGGGAAATCTGAGAGGGACACAATGCCCTCCAAGCCTGATACCTCGTTGGCTACACCCTGCACACACTTGAGTCAGAGCAAACAGAAAGTAATATTGTCACTCCTCTAGTTTTTCTAATCACCAGCAAGGAATAGTCAAGTTATCACAGTGAGTGCAACATACATAAGAAGTAGAAAAGGAACAGAGCAGAGGAAAAAATAAAACCAAGTCTAACAGTCCCTTCAGTCCTTCACTCCTCTCATGGAAGGATACAGACAAGGATACAGATACATTGAAGTACTTGAAGCCATTATTGACTGGAGATGGCAAGTAGCCACTGTCCTTCTGGATGTGACACCATCTAAATTGTTACCATAATAACATAATGAGATCAAGAACCCAAGGCTGCCTCCGGTTGTGCATCCAAGCATCTGTCAATGTGTCACTTCATTATCCTTTCGCTTGCTGCTGTGTCTGCTTTTAGAGCTGACTGTCCTATCCCAACTCCCTTGCTTGTAAGCTTTCTGGTCTTTAGCACTCTCCCTGTGGTAGCTTATCTTCTTGTCTTGCAAAGAATCTTCCCACCTACACTCAATCGACAGTCCCCTGAATGAATACATGGAGGCTATGTGAGCAGATCCAACAGATGGAACAGAATAGTAAAGCTCTCTCCTGCAGAAAAATTCCTAAGATTTTGACCAGATTTTGACAACAGATCCACATTCTCTTTCCATGAAAAGTAGTGGCCACTGATGAAATTACCTGTCAGACTTGCTTCCTCTATCATGCTCTCTGTGGTAAGAACCACTACTGTACTGGTCAGGTGACCAACGATCATGGCCATCATGCTTCCTGCTTTCTGAGCCTTCTCTTACACTACTACCATGATGCTGATCAGATGTACGAGAACTGCCTCTGGAATCATGCCAAGATCTATCACTGTCATATCCGATGACCTCATGACTCAATTCAGTTGGAAACCTGTTGTGACTCTCCAACCTTGGAGGTCTACAAAAACATGGCCACAATCAATGCAAGAGCAGAGGTAAGAATAGACAGGCGGTATCCATGTTCACTGATTTTGCTCTCTGGGACTACAGAGGTAAAGCTGCAGCATTGTGAGGAAATCAATGTCAAGAGGTAAGTGCCAGTGGAGAGCAGGACAAGAAATGCTTAGATTATCTACAAGGAAAGTTGAATTGCTGGCAGCAGTTGCTTGCCTGGTGCTATTCCTGACAATGCTGGAGTCTCTGACAGACTCAGAATTTTGTTCCTCTCCCCACCGTACATAACCACCTCTATCCTGGCTTCCTCTTGAGTCTTGCCTAGTATTGCCAGATTGATGCTGGAAGCCTGGAAGAGGCAGGGAGCTTTTCCTCAATTCTTCAGTTGTCTGAACAGGAAGATGCTCACTCGGCAAATGGACATCTGGATTGAAACTTGGGAGTGGAGCACCTGATGGTTGCTTGGAAAAACAGCCAATCCCCCCTGCATCTGCAATTTCTGCCATGTGGTTTTCAATGATGTCATGCAACACCTGCACAATATTCATATCAAAGACACATCAACACATACTGAAAAATGAGAATCGCCTGTACTAGACTAGATCCAGGGTAGATCACCCTGATAATCTCAAGATAGTCCATACAGCAACATTGGTTGGTAGAGAGCAGATGACTCATTAAGCAGTCATACTTGTGTGGGTGTTCGCTTCAGCTTTTTGCCTCGATATGAAATGCGACGTCGCTTGTAATCTCGCTCTTCAGCCATCAATTCTTCCTTTGTCTTGCTTTTATTCTCCTGAAAGACAGCATTGCCAAAGAACCAATCAATAACAGAATTAATTGCACAGCGGTACTAGAAGTCCCTCAAACAGTGTGTTATGAATATAGTTGTTTGTGGAATACAGGAATAATGTAAACTGAGATAAGCAACAAAAGAAAAGTCTTCTGTTCCATCAAAACTGTTCTTGTAGAAAAGAATGGGGTTTAAAAGTATGGAGGAAAGGTGCAACCTGCTGCTGGGAGCGCTGCCAAGTGAGTCCATCATGCTCAGATACAGCATGGAAGTTGGGTCGTTTGGCTCGCTCATCCGCTGCCCTTTTTACAAGCACCTCATGCTCCTGGATTCTATACCCCACCCATAGCCTCCCTGATTTACTAACAAAAACTAAATCAAGTTCTGTTCTCAAGACCCTGCAAGGGAAGGAAAACCAGGGTAACGCACTTGTAACTCTTTCAACTTGGAGCAACCAGCAAAAGTTTGGAAATCTACTGCATTGGACCACAACGCATCACTTGCAGATAGCTAACATAGGCTGAGATAAGAGGCTCTTCACTCAACTTGAGATGAGGACCTCGCCTATTAACAGACAAAAATGACAAACCCAATCTCTGTGGTCTATCACAAAAGATTGCTAAATTTGATTTTGTTAGAAATGATGACATTGGCTACACATGAGGGAACAATACTGTAAAGATGTTACTTACAATTGGGGTCTGGATAAGTTGTTGAGGCCAGTCTTGGCTTTGATATATTTCTCAAAAGTGGCTCTCATTTGCAATGCAGCTATGGCTTCTTCAACCTGCCTTTCTTCCAGAGAGTCATCCAAACTTTCTAAATCTACTGTCTCCAAACTACACTCCTTTGCCTTCTGTGCTGCCCCTGACTCCCCTAACATCCTATATTGGTCTTCCTCATGATTTGATGACAATTTGCAGCCATCAACAAGGTCAACCTCATTACCACGAGAAATCTGCTCTGAAGCACTCGTCTTCCTGATGTGCTCCACTGCCAATTCCATAAAAGAAGAGGACAAAAAGAGCCCTGAAGTCTTTAAAGAAAGTTTCAGCAAACCAAGAACAACTGCCCTGCTTTGAACTGGTCCATAAAGATCAGCTAGCTTACCTGCTAACCATGTACCTGCATCTGAAAGCACCGAAAACTCCACAAGCATCTGTCCTACTTCTTTTTCTGTTTCTATGTCCAGCCCTGTATTTGCAATGCCTCCTTTTGTTGAACCCTTGGTAAAGCTGCCATCTTCCTCATTCATGCAGATATGTTGCTGATAGCGAGTACAGGCTTCTGTCCTTACAGCTTTCAGACAGAGCTTCAGGAGAGACCAGATATGACTTGCCAAAGCCACATCCAGGACTATTCCATGAGAGGGTGAGTCCACAAGAAGCCACTCCAGAATAGTTACTCTTCTAACCCTCCCTAAAGTTTGGGTAGCTCTAAGAACAGCCTGTGATACTCCTGTTGGAATATCCTTCCATGCATCAACTTCCCTCTGTAAGGACCAGAGCATTGATGGCAAGAGCCTGGTCTCATCCTCAGTACATAGTCTTCTTTTGGCAACTCCAAATCCCTCCTTGCCAGATCCTCTAGTGCCATGTTTCTCCATGTGCGTTCCTGCCACCTCTTTCAAACACAAAGTGCCACTGTCTTCTTCACCTGCTTGCTCCCCATCTCTGCACACAGAATTTTTGTTTTCTGACCCCAACTCAAACCGCAAAAAAGGTGGCAGGGAAGAAATTGCGTCATCACAGGTCAGTGGACGTGAAGCAGAAGCCACCAGAACAACTCCTGGAGCATCTTTGTAAAAAAAGCTGTTTCCGTAGGGATCGAAACAATACTCAGATCTATGGTCTGAACCTGTGGCACCAGCCTCGTCAAAATAAGCGTGACATGCAAAAGGTCTGGCAGGAGATGATGGGCATTGCAGAAAGTGCCGGAAAAGGGCAGGTGCAGGGACACAGTGCTGTGGATTGTAAGGGCAGACGGACAACAGGGTTCTGAGGTCTTGCGGCTTCAGGTTTACTAATTTGGATATCTGATGGATTGTCTCTTCTGCCTGGCGAACAAGCTTCTGGATGTGGGACACAATTTCCACTAAATCTGTTCCTTTTCTGTCCCCAGGGTCCAAACGCAATCCATCTGCGTTATAACTGAGCTCCAGCGGTACTTGTGCACCAAATCCGGAATCACTTCGCCAACTGCGGAACAGAGCACCCGCTGGGATTGGGCTTGCAAATGGTGCGGAAACTGGAGCTCCACGGGGTCCAGAAAAGAGCTGCATAGACCCTTGTGCTGCAACAGCATGTTGTTCGGAGCTTGAAAGTGCAACCATGTGTGGCACCTGCATACCGTATCGAAAACCTCCCGGAGGCAGTTGAGACAACGGAGGCGGATGAGACAACACTTGCATCGCAGCAGAGTTACTAGGTCCTCCTGGAGCTTGAACCATCCCTCCCGGAACGCTAGAACTAGGGCTCAACCCCGGAGGACCGAAACGAGTACCGTAATATGAACTACTGTAGCGTGATATCCCTTGTCTAACACCATAGCCCGGATTTGGAGGCGGGGTCGAACCTGGCATATCTGCGAAAGAAGGAGCAGCTTTTTGCTGCCCATGGCTCGACCAATATTGAGGTCGCTGCTGCAGTTGCTGCGGTACAGAGCTGAAGGACGGCGAAAAACCTGCATCCACACCTGGAGGGAGTCCTCCTCCTCCTCCTCCTCCTGGTGGCCACTGAGAAAGATCCCGATCCATTATCTCCCAAAAATTCTAACCAAACAGCATTTTCAATACAACACCAGCACCCGAAACCTCGCAACAACAGCACCAGCAATCTCGCCACAACAGCACCAGCAATCTCGCCACAACGGCACCGGCAATCTCGCAACAACGACTACAACAATCTGCCTGGCTTGCTTGCTCGCGTGAACGCCAACACCAAACCCTAAAAACACGAACACCACGAACCCTAATCACCGGTACAAAGAAACACCACCATTAAGTGGAGGACAGAATATTCTTCTGTTTTTTCAATTTGGCGAAAATTTCCCAAAATATGGCAAAATTAGTCGAATTTACACTTTATAAAAAAAAAACTCCCAAAACTTTTGTGGGAAAAAAAAAAAGCCATTCAGTGCAGCCCTTTTCCAAAAGCCTTTTTTATGGCTTTAATGTAAATGGCCTTAGTGTAGGGTAAAGCCCTAGGGTGGGGACATTCTCAAAATAAGGGACCTAGAATGGGGCAATAGCCAAATTGGGGCCTCACATTTTGGGAATGTCTCTCACTCATGGGCTTTACCTATCGCCAAAGCATGATGCAAAAATTTATCATGAACCAAGCCTATGTAGATCACACAAGGTGTATGAATGGGAGGGTTTTTATGCCTATTCCTAAGGAGTGAAAGGGTCCTTATGCCTACTCCTCAATAGTGGGAGGGTGCTAACACTTACACTTAAAAGTGAACATAAGTTCTCTCCCATCTCTCTTTGAGGAGTGTGCATAATATGCTTCCCAATTTCTAGTAGGGAAATTGATGGATGTAATAAGGTGCCCTCCACATACACTACAAATTTTCTCGGAATGCTTTATGACCGGGGTGCACCTTTATTTTGAGTACGTCTTATGGCATTGCATTAGTCTATGGCATTGCACTTTGTAAAGCCTTTGCATTTTTTTAATGTAAAATATTGCCATAAATTTCAAAATGTATTTGGAGGCCCCTTATAAATTTAAGATTTTGTTCAATTATAATTATTGTTTTGATTTCTAACAAATTATTATCATTTTGCTAAGTTTTTAAATTCGTGACTACCTATACAAAAAGGAAAAAAAAGGTGATTTAAAAAAAAAAAAGGTTATTCTCAAATGAAATACAAATTTATCAATCATTCATTTGTTAGTTAATTAACTAACTAGTATGAAAATTAATATTCATTTGAGAAAATTAATATTGTTAGTTAATTATTTAATATAGAATATTATTGATAATTTCATAATTTTTAAAACCTATTATTTATTGACATGTGTCATTACCTACGTAGGGTTAAAAACTTAGCCTGGGTAGATAGGTAAGCCATGTAATTAACCTAAGCATCTGGTCTAAGAATTCAATAGGAAAATATTCGATCAACATATCATTATAAACCACACACAACATCACCCATGAAGTTTGATCCCTTGATCTTTGAAATGGGGACAAACACCTTTATCATCAAACCATCACACTTGCTATGATTATATGATACATTACATTTTATTTATCAAAATACTTCATTTTAAACATTAAAAAAACATAAACTTTAAAAATTCATATCTTATTGAAATTTTGTTCAAATAAAATGATTTGAGTTTACTTTTTTTTTAATTCAATAATGTACATAATTACATTTATTTCTTTTTGAAAGTTCAAAATCATTTGAACAAAAAAAAAAGTTGAATATCATTATTCAATAACATTTCAATGACCATTTTTTTGAATTTCTTTTAATAAATGTTTTTTTTGTTACTATAATAATACTACCTATGTTAAATTACTTTCAATTATTATATGCATATTTTTCATTAATTTAAATTATTTCACCTTACATTATTTACAACTATTTATGGTTATTCTCAATTACTTTTGGTTATTTTTTGCTAGTTCACCTTACGCTACTTTTGGTTATTCTAAGTTATTTTTGATTATTTTAACTTATTTCAACTTAGGTTATTTTCAGCTATTGTAAGTTTTTTTTGTTATTATATGTTTTTTTGGCTATTGTAGATTATTTTAATTTAAACTATTTGCAGTTATTATAAATCATTTTTGATTATTTTAATTTATTTTACCTTGGGCTATTTTCAGTTATTATAAGTTTTTTTTTCTATTCTATGTTATTTTTGACAATTATAAAGTATTTCAATTTAGACTACTTGTAACTATTATAAGTTACTTTTGACTATTGAAAGTTATTTCACCTTAAGTTATTTTTGTTTATTATAAATTATTTCACCTTAAATTATTTTTTGCAATCTTAAATAATTATAATATATGACTATTGGTTATTATTTTGTTAGTATTATTCGTGTTATTAATGGCTATTGGTACCTATTTTATTTGGGGTTATCTATGTTTTTTAATCATAATTCTATTAATAGTTATTAGTGGTTATTCTATTAATGGCCATTAGTAGTTATTCTATTAGTGGTTATTATATTAATGGCTACTGGTGGTTATTCTGTTATTGGCTACTAATATAATATCATAAGCTATTGGTAGTTATTATATTGTAGGGTATTTAAAATTATTTTTCATAGGTTATTATTTTATATTCTAAGTATTATGCTTAGGATAAAATAATTTATAATAACATAAAATAGAATGACCTTGAATAATTTAAAGTATAACTTGAAATAACATATATTAATTTTAAATAAAATAACCTAAAATATAACCTAAAGTTAGTTGCATAATTTAATTTAAAATAATTTAAAAGCTTATAATAAACTAGTTAAAATACTTTAAGATAAAATAACATAAAATATAAGTTAGAATAACTAAAGTAACTTAAAATAATATAAGGTATATCATAAACTAACATAGATAAAATATTTTTAAAAACATATAAATAAACCTATTTGTTATAATAAATTGTAACAGTGAACTATGTTAACTAGTAATGAAACATGATGTTTACATAATGATATTATTGTGAAATAACTTTCACTAGGTGAAATTAGTAAAATACAATGAAGTTATTTCAGTTTTAAGGTCCCATAATGATTTAAACTAGTAAATTACACCCCACTTTGGTAGTAATGTTGTATGTTTCAATGAAGCATTCTACCTTTCTACCTTAGTAAACCTTTTTGCCTTAATAAACCTTTATGCTTTAATGATCAGTGGTCTTCCAAGGTTTTGTGTTGGTTTTCTTTTTTATTTTAATGTTGTTTTTAATGAGCCTTGATGTTTTAATAACCTTTTTTGCTTCAAACAACCTTTCTACCTTTCAGCTCAGTGAGCCTCTCTAATTTAATGGATTATGGTGTTTTACGTTCTATGTTGGTTTTCTTTTTTATTGTCAATGTTTTGATTATTCAGTGAGCCTTTCTATTTCAATGGTGCTTTAATGGTAATTAATATATTTTTAACAATTAGTGCTACTATATGCTATATTCAATGCTACTTATTTGTTCAATGGGTGTTATTTTCGGCGTTATTCTTTTTACAAACTTAGAACATTATATTTTTCAATGCAATTGTCTTTATTGCACTATTATCTTCAATAAATTATTCTGCTTTCTTGGCATAATGCCACCATTACTACCACATGTGACGCGCTCCCCAGTCCCTAATTAGCCCCAAGTTGGGCCTAAGTTACTCAAGTTGTAAAATTATGGGGGATTCAAGGCACGCTCCCAGCTCTCAACACTAAAAGGGGTAGAGGGGCGTGCTAAAGTTCCAGGATGAGATTAGGACGAAGTGACAAGCTATTCACTTACTCGAACCTGCATCAAACAAATAAACAAATTGGTTAGTTCACATTTTAGAGCACCTTTGGTGTTAGGACAAGCTGCGGGCAACTCTAGACTCATTTGACTCACCACAGCCCGGATTCGAGGGAAGCCACCACCTTCCCCCATATAGTATACTCTGTGCCTCTCCATGGCACCCACATCCAAATGGCTTTTTGTCTCGAGACTCCCAAGGAGGAGTCTTGAAACCGTCACGCTTTGGACTCCCGGGACTTTGAGCAATCATAACTTTTTGCTCGGACCTCCGATCGGGATGAGGTTTGAAGCAAACTTGTAATTCTCTTCAAGAGCTTTCCAATGGTGTGTCTCACTCTACCTGCACACACCGAGGCTGAGTTGATTCCCAACTTTTAGTGGTCAGGAGTCAAATTACTAGTTTGACTCCTGGCCCTTCTTTTTGTCATAACATGGGCTTCAGATGTCCAAATGGCCCATGCAAGGCCATTTTTGACATCTACACTTCAATAGCTTTCCAATGATATAAAAAAACCCCAATGCGAGGTGTTTTGACCCCTACAATTGAACTCTGAAATTTCGGGAGTCCCAAAGGGCTCCCAAGTCCCAATTTTGGGAATGTGAGTTTCATCCTCACACTTCCCTCAAAGTGGGGTTGCGACAACATGTTTACAAGTTCAAGTACTTCTTCTCCTCCAGGAATTATGAGGTAGGTGTGTTTTTTGTCATTCCCACCAGTGATAAAACATTTTCATCTTATGGTCGTACTTTTGCATCTTTTCCTCCTTTATTTTTTGGTTGGAATTTTGATCCTTCCAATGCAGATCACATTGAAAGTGTGCCCATGTCTTTAAGTGGGTCTTTCCCTGGTCCTAAAGATGATCAATCCATCTAATCCAAGGTAGGCAGCAAAAGGAAGAACCTTGATGTAATAAGAAATTTCCAAGAAAAATGGGCTATAAAATTTCAATGGGCAAAATTGTTTATAGGCAAAAATGGAACCTTGCACATTGTCAAATGCAGAGTTTGTGCTAAAGTAGAAAGAAAAAACAAAATATTTGGTGTTAAATGGGATTCCCTTTGTAAGCATGTAGGTCGTCGGAAAGTTATGAAGAATATGGGTTTTGATGTGAAGAAGGAGACTAGTTTTACTCCAAGGTTTGTAAACATGCCAAGAACCAACTACAAAAAACACTTACATCTTGTAACTAGGAGATTGTTGATGCCTAATTAGTGCACATGGTCGTAGGAAAAAAAGCTTAGAAACTTGTTTAATTTTCCATTGTGTTTCCTTTGTTACAATAGGGTCATCCAATGCTAGAATATGAATCCTTGAAGTTGTTGTTTGAATTTTTGGTAATGCCCAAAAACAACAAAAACAACTGGAGTGATAATTTTGGCTAAACCATGGTAAAATTTATGCACCAAACGGTGATGAAGGTCACCAAGGCTGTAGTTCAAACTCCACAATACATTGCTCTAAGCTATGATGAGGTCTTCACAATTCATAACCAATCATGGTTGTTCATCCATTACTATATGATGTAAAATTGGGCAAGGATTCCCATTCTAATGTCTTTGGATAGGGTGGTTACAAGTTCAAGGAGTGATAACTTAATTAAGGTAATTATGGAGGCATTCATGGTAGGTGGAAGTTTGCCACAAAACCAGATTGCACAAAAACTTATATGTTTTGGGGAAATTGGTATTAATGTTTTTCAGGGGACAAGGACTGGTGTCACAAAATAGATCCATGACAGTTATGCTCCCAATTATTTGGGGATCCATTGCATGGCCTATTGGACAAACTTGGCACAATGCAAACCTTATCAAGTTCGCCTCTAGTGATCCACCTTGAACATTTGTTGCAAATTCTACATAATTATTTTGGACATTCACCAAAAAGACATAAAATTTATAAAAGTAGTTAAGATGTTGGAAATGAAAGGGAATAAAAATTTTCAAAATGTGAAGACAAAGTGGATTTTAATTTAAGCCTTACCAAAAAGGCAATGGTAGAATACAAAACATTTTCAATGAAAATGGCATTAGACAACCCTATAGACTAAAAGCCAAATATAATTATGAACATTTGTGTGACTTGTAGATCTTGTTGGGATTTACCTATACCCTGCCATTATTAGAATCTATGCATGTTTTAATTAAATTTGCATAGATGCGAAATGTGTTTATGTGTGACCTTGTGGCTACTATCAAGGTTTGCTAAGGTGATATGTATAACATGTATTTGGAACAAAGTTCCAACTTCACTTTAAATACCTTTTGGGCATTCAAGTCCTTGTTTGAATGTAAGCATGAAAACATCTACATGAAGTGAATACGTGATTTTAATTCTAAATTTTAGCATTTGGCCTTTGAAGTAAATGGCTAGCACATGGGCAATGCACCATGATTTGGAGACTATGACGCCTACATTTGTCATTGAATATGTATTTGATGTTGTTGAATCATTAATGAATAACCAATGCAAAAGTAATTTTTTTATTGTTTGATTTTATTCTTTCAATTTGTTAAGTTCAATTTTATTTTCATGTTTTTACAAGGGTTGTTAGAAGCGTAGCTACAAATTTGGTTGTCTAAGGTAGTTTTGTTATCGTGTAATGTGGATGTTTTGGTAGAGGCCGCATAAACATTGATTCAAGAATTGGAAACAAGGTTTCTAGCCCATGGTGTCATGCATGCTTTTGGGATTGTGTATATCCAATATTGGTTATAGGTAGATTGTGTGACATATTTCCCAAAACACCTTGTTGTAATCAAAACAACTTTATGTTTTAACAAAACACAATTGTTGGATGGGGTGGAAACCTTTGTGTTTGAGGTCCTTAATGCTACTGACCTTGATAACCAATAAGGCATGTTTAAGTTGATGATGAAATCAAATGCAATTGCATGGATGGCTCCACCTTTTGACACCAATCCTCTTATTAAAATGTGGCATTTGGTGACAACATTTCGGGTTTTGTCTACAACTTTCTAGAATACGTGAAATTGGTTGAAATGGCCATGGTGCAAATAATGGGTAGTGTGGAAGATGAACACTCCTTGTTTATGTTGGCTTTCATGAAATCACATCTTTGCAATAGGTTGATTACCCATTTGCCCCTTGTTGTTCGGATGTTTACACAATGGTTTTACATTCTACAAAATTTCATGTATGCATAATGTATTCAACAATGGCAAGCAACATAACACCGCTACTACTATGATGGTTAAGGTGGGTTATATTTTGTGGAATTGCTAGTTGTGTTTTTGCAAAGGCAAAAATTATTATCTATGTTTTTACCAAGGCAATTTTTTTTTAGCTTGTGTTGTGTTTTTCTATTTGTTGAATTTAATAGTTCTTTTACAAGCCAACAAACTTTATGGACTCACATTGGTTTCTTTCTTTGCATGATTTTTAAAAATTCTTCTTGTATAATAACTTGGTTGATTATAGGTCATTTGTTTTGGAAAGGCTAGTTTTAAGGGTTCAATTCCCCCACAAGTGCTTGTGATTATGACTGTTTCTAGCCATTTTTATGCATTCAAAGGATTTTATATCTTTGGCAATTCTATAAGTTGCCCCAAGTAGTTGCCAAATTTCGACAGCAGTAATACAAACTTCACCATAAAAACTCCAACTTCATTTGATTAATAACCTAAAAACTGTCTACATTCCAAAATTAACCAACTTTATTCACACAACAATTTAGAAAAATGTCAAATAATTCATTTAACAAATTGAAGTGGAAGCCAAATTTCTATAAAGAGTCTACTAGTGGGGCTACATAAAGCTCCTACAACACCTTGCTACTTACCAAAGTAGCACCAACTTCATTTTAGAGGTTACCCCATTGGCTACTTTGCAAAAAAATTTTAAAAAAATAAAAATGGTTACATCAAAAAAAATTTATGTTTTAAAAAAGAAATGTTTCAATTTTGAACTGTTACAAAAAGTACAATTGATTCATGTTCAAATTCGTTTTCCAAAAAGAGAAATTGTCAAGAGTTTTTTTCAAAAAAAGAAGAAATCTTTTAAAGTGATTCAAACTTGAATTACAAAAGTTCAACAACATTAGTGCAAAATGTCTATTCAAATAATTGAATTACAACACATGTAAACTTGTTCATTAAATCAAGTTGTAAACTTGGAATCCAAGTGTTCGAAATCGAAATAACACAATTAGTTTTATATGAATTCAAATCATACACTCAAATCAAAACAAGACTATAAAACATTATCACTCAACAAATGGTATGGCTCAAAGTATGGAACAAGTTCAAGTTCTTGACTTTTGGGAGGAAATTGAAGAGCATGAAGAAGATGGTTATAAAAGGATTTGAAATTGTCAAAGTTATATTACAATTTATGAGGGTTTAAAATTGGTGTTTGCTCACATGTGTGATAGTTGTAAGTGTTTTTTTCATACTTTTCCTAATTATTGTGCAATGAAGGAAGGATGACCTTTACAAAGTTTGAAAATGTCACATCTCCATCTTCATGCTTTTCCGTGCACATGCCACATTCATCCTTAAGGGTATTATCCCCAATTTATGTTAATATCTTGAAAAGGAAACAACTATTTTCATCCACACATCACATTCATCCTCAAGACATGAAAATGCAATATGCTTTTTCATCCACATGCCACATTCATTGCTTAAGGGTATTATCTTATCCCAATTTATGTTAAAATCTTGAAAGGAAACAACTATTTTCATCCACACATCACATTCATCCTTAGAAAGTAAAAGATCAAATATGCTTTTCCATCCACATGCCACATTCATCCTTAATGGTAAACCCTAAACCCTAAACCTGCCAACAACACATACTGTACCTACGATTTAACCCCTGGTGCACTGTAGGTAGTAGGTATCTACTGAGACAGGTAAGTAGGAAGTTCCTATTCACACTTACCCCTAAAAAACCCGATCACTCATCCCTTGAGCTTTGCCGGTACAAAGTACAAACGCGCTTTTTTGTTCTGCTTTTGTCCGTTTCGTGTTTTTGCAGTCGCCATTTGCGATCTGTTGCTGTTGTTTTTTGGTCCGAAACACTCGTGTTGGAAGTGGTCTTGAGTAGCTTCTGGTAGAGAAGAACGCATTGGCTTCCTTTTGAATAATTTTTCGGTGTCTCTGGTTTGGTTTTTCGATTTTTGTGGATTTTTTAAGTTTTTTTTTTTGTTGGTGAGAAATCGCGCGTGCTCTTTCTCGGCAGATCGATGCTCTCTTTGCTTCCAAGTCGGGGATTCTTCGGCGGAGAAGAGCGGCTCTGGTTTTTGGTTTTGATTTTTTTGGGCTATTTTTTGCATACCTACAAGAGTGATGAATCCTTGCTGCTGCTGCTGCTGGCGCCTTTCTTTTCCTTCACCAGCTTGTACGGGTTTCGTCCCGGCTATTCTTGAAGGCGGAGAGGTTTCTCCTCCTTTTTGTCGTCGTCGTTGTCGTCGTTCTTCCGCTTGTGAGTTTGCGACTGGAAAGTTTGGATGAATTGGTGGGATTCGCGGCGCACGGACTTATAGAGGGCGCGGCTGTCAAAGCTTTACTGGCGGGGAATTGTGAACGGGGAGGACATTGTTGAATTGCGGCGAAAGAAGAAGAAGAAGAAGACGAAGAAGAAATGGCTGTTTGGAGTTTTGGTTGTTGTAGTAGTATGGGTGGAGAAGATGGTGGCGATTCTATGGCGCCCGAGGAAAATCGGACAAGAAGGGGAGTGAAGCGATGTGGATGCCGTTGTTGGTGTTGGTGCAACAGGAAGTGGTGGAGTTGTTTCAGTCGGTGGTAAGTGCAATTGCGCCGAGTCTTGTGGCGGAAGAAGGAATGTGTGTGTGCGGTACTTTTTTTCCTTCCACATTTTTGGGGAAAACCGACTGTCGTTGTGATGAAAGTTGAACGGAGCAGCAGTTTGGAAACATCGTTGAGGCATCGCCGCCAGGAATGGGTTGTGTGTATGGAATTTACTGTAAGAGCAAATGAAGATGGCGATGAAGAAGAAAAAGTAGCAGCAGCAGGTGGGGAGTATCGTGTCTCCACCTCTGCTGGGAGGGAAAGCTCAAATTTAACACTGAATGAAGGTGAGGGCTTGTACAAGCTAACGAGACACAAAAGTGCGGTATTTGAACACGACTTCCGCCATTACGCTAACAGTCTGAATCGCACATCAAGCGAGGTAAGAGCCCTACCGATGCAGTTAGGGTTGCAAGCCCACGACCAAAAGGATTGGAGGAAGGATGTCTTTGGAATCGGTGATACAGAGGCATTGGCCGTGACTGTAGAATCTCAGAAATCGGACAACAAAGAGCTGTTGTCACATTCTCCTTCCTTGAAGATCGGACAGCTCGAGAAATTTGTTTACAAGAACTATTCCTTGCATGGTAGACGAACTGCAAGTCTGCCTGTGGGAAAAGAGCATGCACATAAGCTGCACAGTGGACAGTCCTGGAAAGTTCAAGGCTGTAAGGAGGGGACAGCAACAACATCTTCTTCTTTCACCTTCAATGGTTTGTCGCATGTACAGAGTCGAAAACAGCAAAGAGAGTTAATTGTAACACAAGAGAATGATTTTGACAAGGAGGCAGAGAAGCGATCAAAATCTTTGTTATTCTTTCAAGGGGTTCATACACTGCTCACAATTGCCATCACATTGTTGACCATGTATCTTTGCATCTGTTTCCTGACATCAGTTCCCAGGATAACGGCTGCAAGGTACAATACACCTGCAAATGGTTCTGGCCAAGGGGAGGAGGAGGAGGAGGAAGACAGTGACTTCTCCCATGCCAGGCTCTTTGCAAGGGCTTCTTCCTCTCTGCTAGGGATGATAAGTGCAGGTGTTGTCATTGTGGCAGGGATGTGGATGTCTGATGTGGGTCTTTGGAAACCTCCTCAGGAGGCAGCAGGTTGCTCCCATTGTGCAGATGTTGGGGCAGAAAGCCACAAAAGAGTGGAGCAAGCTGATGAGAAAGTGCTTCAAGCAGAGCGGGCTAAACAGCAGTTCATGGCTTATGTTTTCCATAACATCAGAGGTGACTTTGCTGAAGCCCCTAAATGTCAGATGATACTTGTGTCTTCGCTTGATTGTTAGTCTTTTCCATTTGTTTGTTTCCATTGTTGTGCTCATGAAGATAGTTGTGATGAAATCTCATGTTTCTTATATCAGGTTGGGTTTTTTTGCAGTTCCCTTCAATGCCATTGTCTTGGGCTTAGGTCACATGCGAGCCACTGGGGAGGGATTTGATACTCTGGGACTTGGAGACAAAATGGACTTGATTCAGATGATGCTTGATTGTGCTGAGACCATGACCAGTGTGCTTGATAATGTTACAGATATGGGTATCAATGTGAACACCCTCAGATTTTTGCTTGTGTTTGTACTTTTGTTGCATTGCCAGTGGGTAGTCATGGCAGCTTGTCACTGCTATTAGTGATGAAGGTGATGTTCTGACACTTTGCAAGTGAGTGACCCCTCATAATAAGTTATGACTGCACTGATTGTCAGTTACCTCCAAATTGTTGTTGTTGTGGAGATTTCTCTGCAATTTCATAGATATGCCTGCTAGTATTGGTTAGTGATGTTGTGTGAGGTTCTCCTCTTGGGGAGCAACTAGTCTAAATTCTCATGTTGTGCTTTGGAATGTTGCAGGGCAATGGGAGGTTGGGCAAGTAGAGCTGCGCAGGGAGGAGTTTGATATCCTTACAGTTGTGAGATTCTTGTCCTGGGGCTTGAAGGATTTATTGGAGCAAAAGCA
>Ga0209611_10007584_pt1 | contig 17328 bp, 11 predicted proteins | sample S1TSphgellanicum_3_FD_187693 | JGI IMG/M metagenome (GOLD analysis project Ga0209611, IMG submission 187693) | Host-associated microbial communities from peat moss isolated from Minnesota, USA - S1T2_Fc - Sphagnum magellanicum MG (SPAdes) (version 2) | ecosystem: Host-associated > Plants > Peat...
CACAAAACAAACAACAAGTTAGTTAGTGCAGAGCTAGAGCACTTTTGAGCTAGGACGAACCACGGGCAAATTCGAACTCACAAGACTCACCATGGCCCGGACTTGGGGGAAGCCACCACCTTCCCCTTTATAGTATACTATGTGCCTCTTCACGAGGCCCACATCCAAATGGCATTTTGTCCTGGGACTCCCAAATGGAAGTCCCTAAATTCCCAAAGTTGGAACTCCTCGACTTTGGGCCCCATAACTTTGTGTGCAGACCTCTAACTAGATGAGGTCTAAAGCAAAGTTGTAACTCTCATCAAGAGCTTTCCAATGGTATGTCACACGCCACCTACACACAAGGAAACCGAGTCAATTCCTGACTTTTAGTGGTCGTGAGTCAAATTGCCAATTTGACTCTCGACCTTTCTTTTGGCCATAACTTGTGTTTCATATGTCCAAATTGGTCATGCGAGATCATTTTAGACATCTAAGTTTCAATAATTTTCCAATGATATAAATAACTATTCAATCCAATAGGTTTTGACCCTTGAAATCGCCCTCTAAAAATTCAGGAGTCCATTGAGACTCTAACTCCCAAAATGAGAATTCACTTGGGAGTGTGAAGGTTTATTCCCTCACACTCTTTTACACTTTCGAGAGCATGACATGTGACCCTTGGGCTTCCCTTTTGGCCCGCAACCTTGCAAGCCCTTGCTTTGGTTGCGAACCCAAAGCTAGGGTTGCGACAAATTATGTGGGAATTTCAAAATAAGGTTATGTTCTGAAGAAATCTAATTTGTTATAGGGAAAATCTATCAATGGGCATACATAACATTGCATTATGTTTGTCAATTTCCTGTGTCAATGTAACTCATTCTAATTTTCATGTTGTAATTGGAATCACCATACAACATCTAGTTTAATAGGGATTGCTTGTGTTAAGCATTGAAAAACAAGTAAATTTTTAATGTGGGATATCTATAGCACTATACTATGAGGGTGTAGTCCAATAATGTTATTATGGGGAGATGGTTCTTTTAAGTTGGGAAAAGTTCAATCATAGTGTGGTCTACCATTATAAAGATCAGTGGTGTTCATGAAAGAAACATTGGAATGTTTTGATCCTTGATGATCCAGTTTAGGGTAAATTGTTTAGATAGGATACCATTTAGGCCAATGATTTGTGATGATTTCTAAACTTCAATAACATAATGTTGTTACATATGGCCAAGTTGGTTACATGACTATTCAATTGTATAATTGGGGTAATATAGTGGCCTTGTTTCTTTTTCGTTACGAGAGTTCCATTTCAAGACTATTTCAATTTGGCTTCAAGAAATTCATTCGAGTCTTAAACCACTCATTTCATAGACAATTTGCAAATAACCATTTTGGAAATTTGGTTCCATTTTTTGAATTCATCTTTCCAGTAAATTTGTAAACTTTTGAATAATCAAAACTCATGGGTTTTTAACCATTTTGAAATGTCCAATTGTAGTACATTCAACATCAATCCTATAAGCACATTACTAGAATCCAACTAAAATTTTGAAATGCCTATTATAAAATATTTTACCTTTGCACGACTATTAATAGGTGACAAAACCATTGGCCCCACCTCCATTGTCATCTTTAGCCATGTTCAACAGAACTCAACTTATTTATTTTCTATCATGCTTTCAAGATTATGCATTGTCATGAAAGCCAAATATCTAAGATTGTTGGAGTGTTGTATGCAACTCCTCATGGAATTCAATGAAGCAAGTTTCGTACTCATTAACCTCATTCCATGCCTTTTCTTTACACATCAAGGACCATACTAAATAATTTGGCATAATTTCAAACAATCGTAAAAACCTCCAAGATTTTTCTTAATGTATTTGGAGCATAAATTCCTAGGCATTTTGGAAAATGAAATGCCAAAATGCCCTCAGGTAATTTTTCCCGTGGTACTTGGAAAGTACCCACGAAATTTTCATGTCATTAAAAGTAGTGGTTTTTTTTTTTTTAAAAGAAATTTCACTTGCTTGGTTTTTTTCTCTTGGATGCCCTTTTTGCTCAAAATTTTTCACCTCCTTTTTTTCCCCTTCACTTCCCTCCTACACTTTCTTTCAAACTCCCTCTCTTGCAATTTTCTCATAATGTCGTTTCGTAATGTTTTCTTGCAGTGCTCTCGATTTGTGCTTTGTTTTTTCTCATCTTTTTGCATTGTTCATGACACTTGCTCTTTCACTTGGATTATTTTTTCTTGCAACTTTCACCACAAGTTTCCAATGCACTTACTCACAATGTTAAACATGATGTTCATTGTGCTTTACACATTATTTCACAATGCACACAACAAATCTTTCAAGACCTTTTGTTTTGTGCTCTAATTTGTTATCTTTCACAATGCTCGCAACTCTTCACCCTCTTTCTATTTGCACTACATTATTATTTTGTTCATGGCACTTAAGGAGTTTACAACTTTTAATCTTTTGGTTTTTTTTCAAAGCTTATTTTATATTCTTGGTTTTTTTATTACCCATTAATATTTTGATTAACAATATTTTTGTCACAAAATTTTGTACCTTGCAATGTTAATTGATGTGTTACAAGAAATGAATTTAACAAGATGTGCAATTTATATGTTTAAAGTTCACCTTTCTTCACAATGAATGTTGTTCAATTGTCGATTAAACATGAATCGAAGTTTGAACTCATACTCATTACATTACATCAATTTCAAATTTCAACTTCAAGTTTTGAATTGTTGTCCAAAATTAAGTCAATAAGTGGAACCTAGGAACACTACCTAGTTCTTTAAAATTCTATTAACAAAGTTTGACAATGATAGGTGGGTGGAAATTTTTCACATGAACAAAATTGCATTATTTAGCTTTACATATGGCCTCAAACCCATTTCTTAGAAATAAAATGAAACATATTATCACAAAGTTATTCCTACTACCACTATAGCCCCACTATTTGGTCCATATCCATACTTAATTCATGGATAGTGACCAAACCACCCCCAAACTATTATTCAACATAGTGATTTCAAATCATGAACCAACATGCATGCAATTTTTCCTTTACAATGAAAATGTTGTTATAGGCAAACATCAAGTACAAATTTTGTCCAATTCCGCCATAGCATTACTAAGTCCCCATTGGCACACGAATGAGAGTGTAATCCAACATGAATTTTCCATTAAACATCCACTATAATGGAAATGGATGGTCAAATCCACCCAAGACAATGTTCCACAATGGTGTTTGCACTCAACAACCAATTGAGTGGTATGTGATAGTGGAATAGGACATAGTTTTTTTATCTTTGGCATTGCATGAATTTGTTCATGCATTCGTTTTTGTATAAAAAGATGTAATTGTTGGCCTTAGGGAAAAGCAATGGCAATTGTAATTAATGAATTAAAAATTTGGTGTGGCCTTTTTAATGTGCAAGGTGCCATCAATTACACACATATATCAATTGTGAAACCTCTTTCATTTTCTAAAGATTATTACTATCACAAATTAGGGGGTTATATTATAGTGACACAAGCAATTGTATATTGTCAAAAAAAGGTTTTTTGATCTATGTGTGGGCTTTTTATGAACTATAAACAATTTGAGCATGTTACATTGCAAGTCTACACTATATTAAAAAAATTCTTAGCACCATGGTTTGTTTGCAACTAATAATACAACTTTTCAACATGGTTTTCCACCATCCTTTTTCGGAGATAAAAGGTATCCATTAATTACGTGGATTATGACTCCTTTCAAGGAAGAAAATAAATATATTGTTTTGGAAATTTTGTAAAACAAGAAGCATAAATGGGGTCACTCTATCATGGAGAATGCTTTCAACATTCCCAAAAAAGCTTTTTGGGAAGGATTTTACCAAAATTTGATTTACATGTTTCTTTTATGCCTGATTTTTTTTGTTTATTATTTGTTACATAATTTGTTACAATCATAAAGTGAAACTAACATTGATAGACTAAACAGGATCATTGATGTGGAATTAAAATAAAATAAAAAATAAAAAATGACACAAAAAAACATCAATGTTGTAAGAAAAAATATATCACATGCAATTGAAGGGCACATGCAATCTATAATAAGTAATGTGCAAAGAGTTGAACATTTATCTTGCAAAGCAAAGTCATGTCACATGATGATCACATCAATTATGACAAATGTAAACTCAAACTTTCAACTTGCTGGAAAATTTGATTCAAAGTTAAATCAATAGAAATGGATTGTATTATAAGTCGCTTGTGTTTTTGGGTAAAAGCATGCTACACTACACCATTTACAACAACTCAAAATCCATTTTTAGAATCCAAATCCAATGATTCTTTTTTGAAACATTTAAATGGTGTTGAAGTTCACATTTTTTTCCATTTCCAAGTTCATACCACCATAATTTAAACCTTTTTAAAAAACCTTTAAACATCTGAGGCTTGAAAAACTCAATTTAAATATTGAAATGGATTTTACAAATTTGAAATTTTCATTTGAAATTTTTAAATATTTGAAAGATTTTTTCTTGTTTGATTTTTTCATCTTAAGTGTTATGGTACTTCAAGGTGTGGTGGTAAAAAATTATAGGCTTAGTTTCCAACTCCACTATAAGAAAAAAATCCATAATGATAGTTTTTTTAGAGTAGTTTGGACAAGGGAAATTGGATGTACCATCTTTTATAAAATCCACTTTGGATTGAACATTTATCCTTTTAGTAAAAAAAAATTTGGGTTTGAAAGATTAGAATGTAGGTTTCAATTTTTCATCTCACTTTTGCCAAATTTTTCAAATAGATTTGCATACAATGCAACAATATTTAACTCACCCAAAAAAAACTACCACTATGATGCGATCCCAAGTCCCTTATTGAACCCACTTGAGGGTCCAATTATGTAGAGTTGCGAAAAGTTGGGATTTAGGGCCCGCTCCCGACTTCGAGCACTAAAAGGGGGTAGAAGGGCGTGCTAGAAGTCCCGGGATTAGACTAGGAAGAGGGACTAGATTATCAAGCTCGAATCTGCATCCAAAACCAACCACAAGAGGGTTAGTTAGCATTCGGGAACACCCTTGGGTGTTGGGACAAGCCACGGGCACTTTGACACACAAGACTCACCACGCCCCGGACTTGGGGGAAGCCACCACCTTCCCCCATATAGTATACTCTGCAGCTCTCCGCCGAGACTACATCCAAATGGCTCTTTTTCCCGGGACTCCCAAGTTGGAGTCCCGAAACTGTCCCGAGTTGGAGTCTCAGGACTTTGGACGCTCATAGCTCCTCGCCCGGAACTCGGATTGGGACGAGGTCTAAACCAAAGTTGTAGCTCTCCTCGAGAGCTTTTCAACGCCATGTCGCACTCCTTGAGGCGACGTCGGGGAAGAGGTCGATTCCCGACTTTTAATGGTCGGGGGTCAAACTGGCAGTTTGACTCCTAGCCTTTCTTTTGCCCATAACTTGAGCTAGAGATGTTCAAATGGCCCATGCGAGGCCATTTTGGGAATCTAAACTTCAAGACCTTTCCATTGATATAAAGAACGCACAAATGCAAGGAGATTTGACCCTTCAAATCGTCTTCTGAATTTTTGGGAGTCCCGGAGGACTCCATTTTCCCACTTTTGGGAGTGTGAGTTGCATTCTCACACTTGGCCCCAAAGTGGGGTTGCGATAACTAGGACATCCAAAAAAGTCCATCATAACATGCTTTTACCTTTTTTGCATTATTTATAGATCAAGTCTTATATACATTGTCTTCTCATTATGCATCCTATTTGTTGTTTTTATCAATACAACCTTATTTTGGAAAGACAATTTCTTTACCTTGATCACCCTCAAGCATTATGTTCATGACATCTAAAAGGTTTGTAATTGCCTTCACCATGTTCATTTCAATCTCATTTGTGAACTTGTTTTTACTTTTGAAGTAATCCAACTATTTGTCAAAAATTGATTCCAAAGTTTTTTATCATTTTTCCTCCATGGTCGATCATGTTTGTTTCCTTCATGTGCTCCATCAATGGACTCCACTAACAATTGTGTGCCTTGTTTTATTACTTTAGCTATGTTTTTATGTGCTAAGGAATAGTTGTATTTAACACCGATGTTGCCAATGTTTCATATCATAATCAACTCCCTATTCCTTTATTGATTGAATTTGATGTCTATGGTTTCTGTACATTAGGGTCATCATTTTATTATGCACTTGGACATTAAGGTCTTCACTGTTAATGATATGCACTGAGTTTTTCACAATTTTTGCACGAACGCATTTGTTGTTATCTGCATTAAAAAAATTCTTGCACATGGATGTTATTAAAATTTATAGTCTAAGTTTCATTCATGGTCTTAGTCATGGCAATTGTTAAGAATTTTAAATGTTCAAGAAATATTATGGACTAAGGACTTAAAACCTCTTTCATGAATGCCCAACTATCTTCAAATTTTGTCACATTGTCATACCCAAAGAAAACTTGTTTTCTCCTTATGCCACCACTACTAAAACTAATTGGTTCCTCAACAATGAGTTCTATAATTGAATTTTGAAGGTTATTTGCATCGTGCATGCTATTATGCATGTGAGAGGATTGAAGATGGTTTTTTTTCCCATGAACTCTAACATCATGTCATAGTGGGCCTTGTTGAAAAGTCAAGGCAAAATGTTATGATGCCTTATCTTATGAGTTCATTGCCCAATCATTTTCATTTTGCCATGTTCTTAACTAATGATCAAATATATTCTTGAAATTTCCGAAAATGACTCCCCATTTATCCTTACAAGTAGGGTTGTTTCTCATGTGTTAAGAAAATACAACCCTCGTGAGAATCACAAAACTCTTTTCCCATTTGGCTTCAACTACTTTGAATTCATCTTTCAAATCAACCTTGTTTAAAGTTGCAATGTGCTCATCTCGCTTCTAAATTCATGTTTTTATCACCATTGGCTTGGTCATTATAGTTGTTCATGGCAATGTTGAATCTTTTTCCCCTTCTATGATAGTTGTTTCTATTTTAGGCTATGGAGTTCCATATCGATGGAGCTTTCCTTGTAGGCATGGCTATTGGTGTTGTTGAGTGTCATTGTTGGTGTTATTCTTGAATGTTGTTGTTGATGCTACTACCAAGCATTGTTGTTGGCACTATTGTTGAGCATGGTGCTATAATTTTGAGTGTTGTTGTTAGTGCTATTGTGAAGTGCTATTGTTGAACATGGTGATGTTCTTGAATGTCGTCATTGGTGCTCCTATGAAATGTTGTTGTTAGCACGATTGTTGAGCATGGCAAGGGGCTACTACTTTTTAGGCATGCTTTCAAAAGTGGCAGGCAAAGGAAGGGTGGCAAGAGTGGGCTCGAAGGTTAAAAGTGATGGTCACGTTTGAGTTCACATTGAGTTATTTGCCAATTTTTGGGTCAAATACATTAACATTACATTTTACATTGTAATACTATCTTTTTTAAAAATTTAATGATAAGTAACATTTCACCTAACATGGGCATAACATTTGATGTTGCATAGGATGCCACTCCAGCATTTGTGTTACATAACATTTCATGCGTGAACAGTCCTCTTTATTTCCAGTTACACTTAGTTACCACTGGGTGTGAATGGTGTTTAAGCCCTCTTGGGCTGCATCCTAGTGAGGCACTAGGGTGGAACCAGTTGGCAGAGCCCTAAGGATGAACTAGAAAGCAGAATGAGGCTGCATTGTCCAGTGCTTTTCTGACCAGCTCAAGAAAGGGGCCTTGGCTGAACCGTCACCTACAATGGTAACATGGTAAAAAAACCAATGTTGAGCGGGTATCAGAAATCACAACAAGAACACACCCTCTTCTCAGGGCTGTTTTTGATCCTTACAATCTCAGTTCTCAAAAAATCAAAGAACAACTAAAATAACCTAAAATTGCAGAAATCAGATATTCTTTCATGAAAGCCATAAATTCATCAACAGTTGTGGAAAAACACTGGAACCAACAATTCTATGATTCTATTACTTCAAACAGCCAGAACCGGCAGTCATCAGCAAAATCAAATACCCACCCAACACTGGTTGGGAAAAAAAGGCCCCAAATTATTTATTTTTGGGACGCTTCTAAACATCATCATAAATGTCAAGTCCTCATTCGACCAAATCAGTATCTCCCTGTCGTCCAAATCCAACAATCCCTGGCCTAAAATATAACCTCTTTACGAGGCCTGACTCAAGAAGATGAAGGAAGGTACCCATATAAGTGCTTCTGGTTCAGCCTGGCCCAGAAAAGGAGGCAATAACCAGATAGAGTGAAGAATCCACTCAAGTCTGTGGCCTTTTGCACATCAATCAGTTGCATGCCCCACTACCCTTTGGCTGTTTATTCGTCTGCCATGTTGTTGTCCTTTACAACTCTCAGAACTGCTCAGAACCTCAAACGACCTCACCAAAAGCTCGCAACAAATTTCACATTTTGCTTCACTCTGTTTCCTCACAAAGCTATCTCTCTCAACTCCCCACCGAGTTTTTTTTTTTTTGGGTTCCCCATCAATGGTTGGGTTGCATTTGCAAGCTTCAACTGCTTCATGTTATGTTTCATTCTTCAGCAGTTTTTGAGCTTGATGGATGGGTTTTGTGAAGCTAGCAGGAGTTTCTTGTGTTGGTCATGGTACGCCAAGTTTTTCCTTGTGTTTTTGCTTGCAGTTTGCGGCGTTGATCTGCCATATCTTGCTTATAAGCTGGTTGGAGTTGCAGCCGGACCTGCTTTTATCGACAACGACGAGTCATGCTTGTCACATTGTGGGAGTGTGGCAATTCCGTATCCATTTGGTACTGCTCCGGGATGTGGGTTGCCGGAGTTTCGATTGAGTTGTATCAGTAACAATAGTACCACTGGTGCTTCTACTGCAAGCATGAATTACAGTTTTCCGGTGGATCCGGTGTTGTTGCTGTCCACTCCGTCTGGTGACTTTCAGATCACGGCTATCTCGAATAGTACCCTCTGGATCAACACCACGACTGTGAAAGCGTTAGCATGCAGTAGCGGTGCCCTGGCGCACGCGGAGTTTGCTCTAGCTCCTCCCCCGTCACCTTATGTTCTTACAGCGCAGAATGTGTTTTTCGGAGCAGGTTGCAACGCAACTGTGAATGTGACTTTTGATGGAGCTGCTAACACTGAGCAGACTTGCAAAACTGGATGCAATAACCCAGCTGGTTACCCTTATCCCTATTGCGACTATTGCTGTACCATACCTGTTCCTCAAGGTACTCGCACCGTCGACTTCTATGGAGGTGTTTTGGGAAACAATAATGAGAGTAGCAGCAGTACTAGCTGCGGATTTGCCACTTTCCTCAGTAAAAACTCTTATACGCCTCCCCTCGTCCCCGCCGACGACGTCGCAATAGGACACTTGCCTTCAAGCCAAATTCTAGGATCTGGACACTGGGTAACTGCCTTGGAATGGGCCATTCCTGGACCAAACTGCGCAGATGCGATCAAGCTGACAAACTACTCCTGCGACGCCAGCGCAAGCTGCCGAAATGCCTCTGCTGGTTTGATAGGATACACCTGTTTGTGCACTGAAGGTTACAGTGGAGATGGGTACAAGAATGGATCTGGCTGTACCGGTACGCTTTCCGATCGCTTCCGATCTAGGTTGCTAATTTTACGCAATGGCAGAGACAGTGTTCTAGGGTTAGAATATTTGAAAGATCCAACCAGAAAGGCGAGCTGGCAATTAGACTCATGAAAAACATCCTCCAAATTTCAGAAGAAAACAAATCTACATGAGCATTTGAACATAGAAAAACTCTTGCAGATCATCAAATGGTCAGATGCAGGTGCTTGCAGCTCAACTCACCCTGGTACTCATTTTATAGATAGCTTACTTGACTTGTCATTTGTGGCCCAGTTCTGTGATTAGCAGGGTTATCTGTTGAGCATGAGAAAAGAGCATATGTACATCTTGGGTTGCTCCTGACACCGTCCTCTTGTGTCCTGCTCTTCTATGCTGAAATAGTGCTGAACTACTGTTGTTCCCCCATGACTTCCCTTCCCCCTGCAGAGCAAGAATATTGTAAGCAAGTACCTTCAGTATGCGCAGCAAATGCAACATGCACAGCAAGCAACACTACTACAGGTTACAACTGTTCATGTCATAGTGGATACTTTGGAGATGGATTTGTTAACGGAACTGGCTGTCAACTTACTACTGAGAACACATCAGACAACCACAATGTGCCATTAATTGCAGGTATTCCACTGTGCTGCTAGACCCCAAGATTGTTCAGCTTGGTCAAGGCATTTTGAAGTTTTCAAGTTGTATTAATCCTCACTACCTCTTGGCTATTGTGGAAATGATAATACAAAATGGCTTCTGCTAAATTTACATTTCCTGAGCACCTCATAGTTCCAAACATCCACAGAACAGGGGATGGTTTTCATGGCCTCCAGGTTCATAGGGCTAAAGGTTTCTTCTTCATTTCACTGCCATTTACCATGACTGAAGTCATAGACACATCCTATCAGACATTTTCCATAACAGAAACCTCCATTAAAAATGCAAAGGAGAAGATATCAGAAACATTCAACATACTGAGATCTTTAGTACTTGAGAGAAGGAGATAGGTCAGACCTCCTTGTTACAAGAGAGACAGCTCCAACTCATCATATTGCATTGTGACAGGACTCTCCACAGCAGCAGCCCTAATTGGGCTTGGTGGCACACTCCTAACCGTGTTCTGCTTTAAAAGAGAAAGCAAAATGCGGAACCGGTTTGCTCGAAGAAATATAGAAGCTCTTGGGAGTATGAAGGATGTTTTCATCTCTTTGTCTGATAGTGACTCGACAGTTACTCTGTTTTCCTTCAAAGAGCTCGAGAAGGCAACTAAGGGATTTGCTGATGACCAGAAGGTTGGAACTGGTGGGTTCGGAACTGTTTACAAAGGGAAACTAGAAACTGGTCTCACCATTGCAGTGAAGAAAACAAATCATGTGGGCATAAGTGGCTTACAGCAGTTCTTGAATGAAGTCCGTGTGCTCTCTCAAGTCAATCATCGGAACCTTGTCAAGCTTCATGGATGCTGTGTCGAGACAGAAATCCCAATGCTTGTATATGAATATGTCCCAAATGGAAATCTAAGTGAACATTTGCGAGGTGAGAAACCTGGCAATCACTTGAATTGGGCAAGCCGTATGCAAATTGCAATTGAAACTGCAGAGGCCATTACTTACCTTCATTCATCAGCAAACCCACCCATATACCACAGGGACGTGAAATCTGCCAACATTTTACTGGACGACAAATTCAGTGTCAAAGTGTCAGATTTTGGAATCTCTAGATTGATCCAATCAGATGCAACCCATGTTTCAACTGCAGTGCAGGGAACACCAGGCTACCTTGATCCTGAGTACTTCCATTCATATCATCTCACTGAGAAAAGTGATGTCTACAGCTTTGGTGTGATTTTGTTGGAACTGGTAACCTCCAAGTATCCTTTGGACTTCAACCGTAATCAAAAGGAAGTAAACCTGACAGCCATGTGCATTCCCCAGATCAAGAAGGGTAATGTGGAAGCAATTGTTGACCCCCAGTTGTTGAATGCAATGGATTTTGCTGAAACTTTACATGAAATTGAGTGTGTGGCAAATTTGGCGAGCCATTGTTTGTCTGCCTGCCGAGATGACAGACCTTCTATGAAACAAGTCACAGAGGAGCTCCATCACATAAAAGGTACTACTAGTCAATGGAGAGCTGATGGACCAAATGAGAATGAGTTTGGACCTGAAATGCTCGAGAAATTGGCCTATTTTCGACAGTTCCTCAACTCAACTCAAAGCTTTTCAAGACCACCATCTCCAACTGATCCTGCTGCTAACTCCCCTTCTGTGTGTAGAGAAGCACAAAAAAATTCTAGATAGCACATTGTACTGTACTATTTTGAACACTTAGGTAGCCAGCAAGTCCCAAATTACTTTCAGTACATTGCCTTATTCAGAAATTGCACTAAATTTTGAAAGACATTTTTTGTGTATTATTTATGAATTGTTGCATATGCTTTGAGTCCACAGTCCAATACATCACAAAAGGCATCGCAAGAGTTTGCCGATAACTCATGAAAATCACCCTCAAAAGTCATCACAAGAGCTTGCTGATAACCTACCAAAATCACCCTCAAAAGTCACCACAAGAGCTTGGTCATAACCCATCAGAATCATCTTCAAAAGTCATCACAGGAGCTTGCTCATAACCCATCAGAATCATCTTCAAAAGTCATCACAAGAGCTCGCTGATAATGCACCAGAATCATCCTCAACTCATCACAAGAGCCTGCTGAGAACCCACCAGGATCATCCTCAAAAAGTCAATGCACAAACCAGCAATTCTAGGGTAAAACTAGCTAGGTGATGGACCTTCAAGCACCACAAGAACTGAACCAGTCTTCCTTGGCTGCAATTTGAGTGGGAAAAACTAAGTTGGATGGCATCTCCAGCATCACTCAAAGTCAATATTTTTCTGAAAATTATTCTTTTGCCAGATTTTCAGTGTAAGATGAGCTGTGTTATGTGGCATAAAGATGAGCAGTCTTCCTTGGCAGTGTGGTATGCATCTGTCAACATACCCCAGCCTGGCTCACAGGTATAAAGGGATGAAATAACAAAGAAGAAAAACCTTGTAAAGGTTTGAAAACAAATAACAAAGGATTTTTGAAATCGGGTATCATTCTTTAGAATCTGAAGAAGAAGCATCAATTGCCTTTGGGAACAAGACAGATTTGCCAATCGGTTCGGTTTCTGGATTCTTGCACTTATCATCTCTTGTAAACTTTTTGCTTGAAGAGAGTTCAGGTGAATGGATTCCTATAGAACAAACTCTTCCAAGAAGAATGAGTGTCCAAAGCTGAAGGTAACTTACCTACTTGTGTGAAGCTTTGTAGCTTTCCATTGGTTGGTTATATTACTTATTTGCTTTAGATTAGGAGCTCCAAAAAAATTTCAACCTAACCTAAGTGTGTAAAGGATTGATAAATTGTGAGGCAAAGGAAGAAGGAACAACAAATAAATTGTGGAAATCCATAAGGACAACAGTGAAACTCCAGTAGCTCATTGCATGATAGCTCTGCCTCTTCTGGCAAGGTCAAACCAGCAACAGTTAAAATAGGAAAATAGGAGGTTGTTTGTTGGCCTAGGCAAGGATTATTGTGTTTAGATTCATTATAGAGTATGGTAGCTTAAGGCATTTTGGCCCCCTAGGTAATATGTCTAGACGATTTCTGAAAGATGATATTTTGGCTTGTGTTGAAACTTGAGAAATTTAGTTGTAGAGTTATAACATCTTGGAACAATTTTGGTTTCTTTTAGAGGATTTTTTGAAGATTATATTTTTGCATGGTAAAATATTTGAGTTTTCTTAATTCTTCTCTTGCCTTAAGATACTTTTTAATGTAAATGGCAAGGCCACAGAGTGACACACCCCTTGTTTGTTTTGTTTGTTTATCACATTAAGATCTCCCAACCCAAGGTGTCTTTCCACCCCCCCCCCCCTTCATGCTGTTAGTACTATTGGAGAGCCCTCTGAGGGTAAGGGTGCATTGAGGTGGTTTAGACCTGCAGTGACAGAGTTATAGGGTATTGAATAATTTTGTCAAAGAAAATTTAGCAAAATCAAACTAAATATTTTAGGGAAATTGGACCAAGTTTTTGGCATTGTAGGAAAGCCCTTGCTGAGTGAGATTTCTTGGAGGTGATTTTGTAATTCTTAACCTAAGGTTGAGGAGGTGTTGAATTTTGAGAGATTTAGGACATTGGAAATTAATTTAATATTTTAAATATTTTTTCACAATTGAGCTCTATCGTCAAGGTCTTCTCTTCACATTTGGGCGAGCAATTCAAATTATATTAGTATTGGGTAGTTTTTGTTTTGTTTGGAAGAAACATAGGTTCTAATTCTCACATAACATTTTAAGAACCAAATTGGTATTCTAAAAAAATATTTTTTCAATTAAAAAGAACAAGCCAAGGTATCAAACTTTTGAAAACAAATCCAACTAATTCTTTAACGGCCAATTCTCACAAATTTAAAACGAATTGACTCTCAAAGGCAATTCTCACAAGTCAATTATCAAAAGTTCAATTACTTCCAACAAAATGATTTTATTATTATTAAATTCAAAAATTACCAAAACATGGTAAAAATAACAAAAAATAAAAAATATATAAGAAACTTTCTTTCTTCTATAATTTCATATGTTTACAACTTCATTTTATTCAAATGAACCTTCAAATTGTTCTAACTTTTTTTTTAAACTTTAAATCATTTTCAATTAACTCCACCAAATTAAAAGGTGATTTGTAACCACCTCTTGAATCATTATGTCAAATTTTATTCATAAATATCAACTTTTTCAAATTGGCTATTTGTAAATGACACCTTTTTAAATTTGATAGGATGTCAACTAAGAACAAAATCCTTTCTTTTTCAATTTGAAATCCTACAATGTTTAATATTTGGTAGTTCAGAAGACCAACAATGAGAAATATGGATTTGGGTTTTTTTCACACTGAAAAGGACATTTGATATCCTTGATGTTTATTTGGTATCTTCTAAAAAATTGTAGCTTTTTACCCACAAGCTTTTTCACTAACCCATTTGTGCTAGTAGTTTGTTCAAAAATGTCTTTTTCTGCAATCTTTTTCAATTATTCTTCAATAGTTGGATCTATATAACCAATTTTAAATTCTAACGTTGGATGTAAAGATAAACCCTTAAATTTGAAATATATGGTTTTGATAACATGGAATATTCCTCAATAATAGTCACAATTTTTCTCAACCAATATAAAATGATAGCAAAGTTTTTTAACTATAAGGTCTAACATCAAAAAAACATGTAATCGGTTTTTTTACATCATATTTCTTTAGAAAAAAAAGAAAAGACTCCAACACCCCCTATAACCTCCTTTATATTAAAAGCTAGTAAAGACAACTCCAAAACAACCCCAAAATCACCATTTATCAAATTGACTAAGGTTGATGGGATTTTTGTTTTTTCCTTCATTTTCAAACACATTGTTATTACGAAATGCAATGCATCACTTGGCAATTAGTGGCTTTGAAAACTAATTCAAAACACAAGCACCTACAAGTAAGGAAAGATAATCAACAATTATTTGAAAGTGTGTCAAGTAAAAAGAGGAAGCATTTTAGGTGAAAAAAAATTACCTTGTTTTCACTAGAATGTTTTGTTTCTCGGACAAATATTAAAGTCCTCACAAACTTTGTTCCATTCTTATTTGCCTTTTCTAAACTTCTAAGACCAAGTTATACATTTTTGCAAATTTGATTGAATAGACTGAATAGAAACATACCTAGATTTCAACACATTTTCTCATTTGTTGTCACATAGTGGCAAGCTTTACCAAAAACATGGCCAAAATAGAATCCTTGAAAGTTTTCTTCCAAACCCAAACATTCACAACTCACAACAAATTTTTAAATAATTGTCATAACATTTAGATTTGATGCCTCATCTTTTACATAAGTAAATTTTTTGTCTTCAAATAATATTCATCCAACAATTTTCTCAATTTTTTACTAAGACTTGACCATTAACTTCAATTTTCTCAAACAAACCAATAGTGACATGTTTTGGCTACCAATCAACCCTTAAAGATTTATCACAAAAACAAAAATGTCAAGTGCAACTTGAAACATTCATAATCAAAAAAATTTGTTGCGATATTAAATTATAATATTTTTGGTAGAACATACTATTGTTTTTCTTTCTCCATCAAGTCAAACAACACTTCTTGAGAAAATTATTTTGTTAAAAGAAAAACCATGTTCAAAAACATAAATTTGTAAGGCTAGATTGCATCATCCAAATACTTTTCACAAATTATATTGGCAAGTGATTTTAGACAATCAAAAGGCCTAAGTCTTGCAAAAATTCATCTTTTTGGTACACATCATCCTTTTTTTTAAATCTTTGCGACAAAAAAATTTGAAATTTGTTCACCAAATAGGCAATTTCTTTGTTGGTTGCCTCTAAATGGTTTCTCTTAATGAATTATTGACCTCCTCAATTTGTTTTGCAATAATGACATGATTTACATTCACATTCTTTTTGAAAGTTGTTATACCATTTGTTTTGTAACATGAAATCAAACCTTTTCTTGCTTAAATTTTGGGATTAAATGCATCAATGACAAGATTGTTGCAACAAAGAATACAATGTATCATGTGAGGATTGTTAAAATCAACTTCTTTATTATTGTTAACATATACAATGTATCATGTGAGGATTGTTAAAATCAACTTCTCTATTATTGTTAACATAGAAAAAAACTCAACAAAGTGCATTTGTGTCTTATGGTCTTCATTTAATTCTCTAAGCATGCAACTTTTGAAGGTTCATTTTCATTCTTTCTTTTTCATTTTCAAGAACTTTGTTGCTTTTTATTTTCAAACTGAGATGATCTTTAAACATTTCTTCCATAGGAACATCATTGAGAAAAAAAATCACACATTTCATTTTCACTTGACTACTCCATTTTTCAACAAATTTTCAAGAGTGTTACTCATTAAAAAAATGGAAATATTGAAACGAGATATTGTTCTACCAAAGTATGTTTTTAATTTTTTACTTCCAAATTGATTTAATTATTCAAAGTTGACAATACAACTGAGAACGATCACCAAAATATAGCAGTATTCTTAATTGTTTAATTTTTCTCTCTCTCAGCACTGCGGCCAAATTTGGGTAATTCCTCTTGTGGATGATGGCCAGTACATCACAAAACTGAAAAACAAACCCCTGATCGCAACCTAAGGCCCACTTTAGACGAGGGTCCAAGGGTCCAATTTCCTAAGAACCAATTTGGACTGATTTGAAGAAAATTGAATCCTTGAGTTGGACTGTACCTTGGTCCCTAGCCTGATTCTTGGTTCTCCAAATCAGGAGCTCTCCTTTTAGCACTGTTTTTTTGGTATTATCATCATCATGTTAGTGCAAATAGGTTAAGCAGCTCTCTCATCCCCCGTTTTCGTCCTTTCTTTTCCGTTTCCTCCAAAACTTCACTTAACCAAAAAGCGATGCTCTGGCGAAAACTGTGCAAACAGATCACAGAAGCGAAGATTCGAGCCCACAGCAATCGTAGTGAGCAACGATGGGGAGGACGGGGAGGGTTACAGCTCGTCTCTTCTCTTCGCTCTCCTCATCGCGGCCTCCTTTCGAGGTATGCTCTCTCTCTCTCTCTCAATGACAATGAATTTTCCTTTGATAGTACCTATGTTTTAGGGTTTTCTTCGCGTTCACATCCTGATGGATCTCAATGCTGGCATCGTTGATGAACATGGAATTGGCAGC